>ENA-ORMO01002292-ORMO01002292.1-human-gut-metagenome-genome-assembly--contig:-NODE-2292-length-15715-cov-5.033014_pt1 | contig 15715 bp, 13 predicted proteins | sample MGYA00242106_ERZ509001 | MGnify/ENA primary metagenome ERZ509001 (study PRJEB26280, sample SAMEA2338736) | human gut metagenome | biome: human gut; feature: human-associated habitat; material: faeces... | reverse complement strand
GAATGAGACGGTAAAGAGCGATACCACCATTGCAGCTGTGAACTATGATGCGCCGAATGGTTATGTGTATAGCCCCGAGGCGGCAGAACAGTCCACCGAGGTGACGGTCAATCATGAGACTGGCGAAGCAACGCCGGGCAAGGTTATTTTCACGGTGGTGCCGGAAGAGGCGAAGGCGATTGAGTATGTGCTGTATTATAGAAATACAGTAGACGGTCAATTGCTTACCCAAACCGAAACGGTTTCACTGGAATATCCAGGGGAATACACCATTGTAGCCCCCAATGCGCCGGCGTCAAGGACCAGGGCGACAGAGAAGGATCGGATTTCCGCTCCGATTCCGGCGGGCTATGTGTTTGATCCGGATACGCAGGCCTATGATGTAGCGGTCAATGCGGAGGGAACAGCCACGCCCACGAGGATTACCTTTGATGTAAAACCGGAGAGTACAGAACCGACCGATCCGGACCCGGAGGAGCATCCGGAAGCGTATCAGGTGCGCGTGGATTTCCGAAATCAGGAAACAGGCGTACTTTTGGATCAAAGTTATTCCAAAACATATAGCGGCCTCACAAAAGGAGTCCACAACTTTACTCCGGTTGGCGAAGCACAAAATGACACCGAGGTTCTACATTATGTAACGGCGCCGGAAGGCTATGAATACGACCCGGCGGGACAGAGCGCAAAATTTGTTACCATTCCGGCGGCGAAGGGACCAGAGGTGATTGAATTCACGGTAAAAGAGGTTGGCGGCGAAGAGCCTGAGCCGGAGGAAAAGGAAGTTGTCATCCAGTGGTGGTGTGTTGACCCAAGCCATGAGTATAATTATAACCCGGATAATCCTGCTGCACATAAGAACGATCATGAAGCAGGCTCTGCCAACTACACTGTGACTCTCAAAGAGGGAGAGACGAAGACGATCTCTACAGCGGATGTTGGGCAGCCGGGAGGTAGATATTATATTGACCCAGATCCGCAAAGCGTCTCTGTGACGCTGAAAGACGGGGTTTTGCTTGATACGGAGACTCAGGAGCCCATTACAGATGTGCGGTTTACGGTAAAAGTAAGACGCGACGCAGATTACCTGTTAGGAGGAGACGGTTCAAGCCTTCATCCGTTTATGGTTTCCAACAGGAGTGAGTTGAGTAGAATTGAGGACCATATGTCTTCCCATTTCCGTTTGGTGAAAGATATCGATTTGAGCGGTTCCAATTGGATGCCGATTCACACGACTGTGAGCACTGGTGGGGTGAGCACTGGCTTCAGTGGGGAGATTGATGGACAAGACCATACGATCAAAAATATGAACGTTATGTTGGATTCTAGAACAGCGGGCGCCGGCCTGGTAGCCTATAATCGGGGCGGAACGATCAAGAATTTGAAACTTACCAATGCTTATGTACAAGCAGGCGCTATAATTGGTACAATTGCTGGACAGAATACCGGACTGATTGAAAATTGCAGTGTAGATACCTATATTTTTGCAACGAGTATAGCAAATACGAATTTTGGACAGGGCGTATTCGCAGGTGGAATCGTCGGGATCAACGGTGGTACCATTCGCGGATGTACAGCGGACGGGGAACTATATGCAAACTATTCCGGCTACACAGGCGATATTGCAGGATGTAATGTAGGAACAATTGTTTAATTACATGGGAAATCTAGGTTACCAGTTCGGGAACGCGCGTTAGTGATTTGACTGAATCTATATTTATGGAGCAAATTACCCCGGCAGGGATTTCCTGCCGGGGTTTTTGTGCTGCTTGAGATTAGGGATTGAGAACATCAACAGTGGAGAAGGAAAGTAAGGGCAGTCATTCTGATTTTTAACTCACCTTTTTGAAGATAAAGATAGGAAACATATGTATTTCCCAAACTTTATGGGAAATAGAGGGCGTTCCTTGTTTTGATGCCGGGCGGCCGGTATCATGGGGCTGGCACCTAAAATAGAAGAGGAGGGGCAGAAGTTTATAAAAAAAAATGGGAACTTTTTATGTTGGGTGATACCTTTAGAGGTTTTTAAAGAGAATTGTGCCTATTGAAGTGGGAGAGGAGATCAAGGGCCTTTTCGTTGGACACGGCCGCTGGATGCCGGATGGGACACCAGCGTCTGGAACATTGTGGACGGCGCTTATCCAACCCTTCGACAAGAAACGCACAGGCCGCATGGCAGCAGAAGGCCCTCGGTGAAAGCCGGGGCCTTCTTTGGTTGATTAAAGCAGCACATAGAAATGGAAAGGATAAGTTTCTTAAAAAATATTGTTAGAAAAAATAGAAGGAGATGATGAACAGGTTCGATAGTTTTCAATCTAGTTGTGTCCAAAAAAGTGGCCGTGAAGAGCGACACCACCATTACGGCGGAAGACTTCGATGCACCAGAGGGAAGCATTTACCAACCAGAGTAGCCCGTTTACCATATCACGGCGGATAGAAAAACAGGCAAAGCGGAATCCGCCGTAATTATTTTCACGGTGCTGCAAGATGTAGAGGTGTATCCGCCTGTTGGATAAGGTACCGGAGTCTGGAACATCGTGGACGGTGCTTATCCAACCCTTCGATAAGAAACGCACAGGCCACATGGCAGCAGAAGGCCCCCGGTGAAAGCCGGGGCCTTCTTGCACCTGGTGGGAAAAGTACGTATAATAAGAAGCATGAATTCAGAACAAAGGAGATTCACAATGCCAGATATGAAAATGGTTGAGGTCCGTCCAGAACAGGTGGACGAGTTGGCTGCATTGGCCAAACCAATCTGGACCGACCACTTTACGCCAATCATTGGCGCGGAACAGACGGCCTATATGATCGAAAAATTCCAGTCCGCACCGGCCATGCGCGCGCAGATGGAGCATGATGGGTATCACTATTACTTTTTCCTGTATGATGGGCAGAAAGCGGGGTATACAGGCATCCGCCGTGATGGGGACAGCCTGTTCCTCAGCAAAATTTATGTCGAAAAGTCCTTCCGCCGCAGGGGGCTTGCTTCTTTAGGAATTGCATTTATGGAGGATTTGTGCCGCCGCGAGGGTTTACGGAAGATTTGGCTTACAGTCAATAAAAACAACGACGGTTCCATTGCTTGTTACCGGGCGCGCGGCTTTGTTACAGCTTACCCGCTTGTGACAGATATTGGAAATGGGTTTGTCATGGACGATTATGTGATGGAAAAATGGATTTCTCCCCGGACGCTTTTGTATGTGGATACTTGTCTAAGGCCCCACAGCCGTACGCGCGAGCTGGCGGACGCTTTCCTGAAAGCCTATCAGAAGGCACACCCGAAGGACACATTGGATATAGTCCGCCTGGCGGAGGCAGACGTCCACTGTGTCCGTGGGGAGGAATTGGAACATCGGGAAGCATTGAAACGTGCGGGCAAGGTGGATGCACCGGAGTTCGCCGAGGCACGCCGGTTTGCGGCAGCCGATGGGATTGTCATTGCCGCGCCGATGTGGGAACTGAGTTTTCCAGCAATGCTCAAAGCGTATATTGAGACGGTCTCCGTACCAGGCGTTACGTTCCGCTATGGAGAAGGCGATACCGGCTGTGCCGGCTGCTGTAAGGCGAGCCGCCTGCTCTACCTGACGACACGTGGAGGAATCTATACCAAGGCGGCCGCCAGTCTGGAACTCGGTGAAAAGGAGCTGAAGGCCCTTTCGCAATTCTTTGGGATACCAGGTTTCGATTGCCTTTTTGTGGAGGGAACGGATCTGCTTCCGAAGGAAGAAGTAGCCGCACGGATGGACCAGGCAAAAAGTATGGCGGCACAGTTAGCGAAAGCGTGGTGAGCCGATGAACTTTGTAAGTGTTCTTTCCGAACAATTTCATCTGAAAAATTGGCAAGTCGAAAAGGTCATCGAACTGATCGACGAGGGAAACACCATCCCGTTTATTGCGCGTTACCGCAAGGAGGCGCACGGTTCCTTAGACGACCAAACGCTGCGAGAGATTGCAGAACGTTTGGACTATCTGCGCGGTTTGGAGAAACGCAGGCAAGAGGTTTCCGACCTCATTGCGACTGCGGGCAGCATGACGGACGAAGTAGCGGCAGCATTGGCAAGTGCGGTGACCCTGTCCGAGATTGAGGATATTTATCGCCCATTCCGGCCCAAACGCAAGACGCGCGCCTCTGTGGCACGACAGAAGGGGTTGGAACCCTTGGCCCAGGAAATCTACAGGCAAGATCCGAACGCCGCCTACCCTATCGACCTGGCGCAAGCTTATATTCACCCGGAGCTCGGTGTGGAGACGCCGGAGGATGCACTCGCTGGGGCGAAAGACATCATTGCGGAATGGGTATCGGATGACGCGGGAATCCGCAAACGCCTGCGTGTTGTGACGCTGGCCCAAGGAGTGCTGGTAAGCAAGGCCGCCAAACCGGATGAGGAATCCGTCTATGAACCGTATTATGATTTCCGACAGCCTGTACGCCAATTGGCCGGGCACCGCATCCTGGCGATGGACCGGGGTGAGCGCGAAGGGTTCCTCAAGGTCAGTGTGGAATTGGACCCATCCCGCGGGTTGAATATTGTCTATTCGGTCAGCGTCAAAGAGGGGTCTGCCTGTACCGACGCGGTGCGGGAGGCGGCGGAAGATGCATACAGCCGTTTGATCTTCCCGGCAATTGAGCGCGAGATCCGCAATACCTTGACGGAAAATGCGGATGAAGCGGCGATCAAGGTTTTTTCAGTCAACCTGCGCCAGTTGTTGATGCAGCCGCCGGTGAAGGGGCGTGTGGCGATGGGATTGGACCCGGGGTACCGCACGGGCTGTAAGGTGGCTGTAGTGGACGAGACAGGCCGCGTGTTGGACACCGGCGTGATCTATCCCACCCATTCCAAGGCGAAGGTGGAGGAGGCCAAACAGGTGGTCTCTGCCCTCATCCGGAAGCATGGGGTCCAGGTAATCGCCATTGGAAATGGGACAGCCAGCAAGGAGACCGAGCTGTTTACGGCAGAGGTCATTCACGAGTTGGGAACAGGCGTTTCCTATATGGTGGTGAGCGAAGCAGGAGCTTCCGTTTATTCGGCTAGCAAGCTGGCGGCCCAGGAGTTTCCGGACTTCGACGTAACCTTGCGCAGTGCGGTTTCGATTGCACGGCGTTTACAGGACCCGCTTGCCGAGTTGGTCAAAATCGATCCAAAGGCGATTGGCGTGGGGCAATACCAGCATGACATGCCGCCCAAACGCCTGAATGAAGCGCTCTCTGGCGTCGTGGAGGACTGTGTGAATACCGTTGGCGTGGATTTAAATACAGCTTCGCCCGCCCTTTTGGAGAAGGTATCCGGTGTTTCGGCGGCGGTATCGAAAAACATTGTCCAGTATCGTGAGGAAAACGGCGCATTTCAGAGCCGGGCAGAACTGAAAAAGGTGCCGAAGCTGGGGCCCAAGGCGTTTGAACAGTGTGCAGGATTTTTGCGCGTGAGTGAGAGTAAAAATGTACTGGACAATACCGCCGTCCACCCGGAAAGCTATGCGGCGGCAAGGGCCTTGTTGGAGCACTGCGGATACAGCCTGCCGGATGTGCGTGCGGGAAAGCTGGGGGGATTGCGCGAAAAGGTATCGGAACTCGGCGAAGAGGCCGTGGCGCAATCTCTGGGAATTGGCGTTCCTACATTGCAGGATATTGTGACAGAATTGCTTCGTCCTGGACGTGATCCGCGCGACGAACTGCCGCCGCCCTTGCTGCGGACGGACGTACTGAGTATGGAGGATCTCAAACCCGGTATGGAGCTGATGGGAACGGTGCGCAATGTGATCGATTTTGGCGCATTTGTGGACGTCGGAGTCCATCAAGATGGGCTGGTACATATCTCACAGATCTGTGACCGCTATATCAAGCATCCGAGTGAGGTACTGAAAGTGGGGGATATCGTGAAAGTATGGGTGCTTTCCGTGGATATGAAAAAGAAACGGATTTCCCTCACGATGCGCCAGGCGGAAAATAGGGTGTGAATTTGACGATGTTGGACCCCTGAAAAGAGCGCTGTAAGAAGTGAAATCGGAACCGTTGTATGTTAGAATAGTGAAAATTCTATGAAAACAAATTAATGCGTTTTTCGGATGAAACCAAAGTTCGTATGATCTGTAGAAGTTTTAAAAGTTTTTTTGCATTTCGTTGCTGTAGTTGACAAATTTGCACAATGGGGGTTCCTTTTTATGACTACACATGGTATAATTATGAACAAATTATGAAAAGGAGTAGTCACCATGGAATTCTTTCAGCCTTATATCAACATGTTCAAAAACTATGCGACTTTTTCTGGTCGTACCCGCCGCAAAGACTTCTGGATGGCCGTCCTCGTGAACTTTCTGATTAGCTTGATTCTGAGCATTCTCACTGGGATTGCTTCGTTCTTTGGCATTATCCAGATGATTTATAGCCTGGCAATTTTGATTCCATTCCTCGCAATGTGGGCAAGAAGATTGCACGATACCAGCAAGAGCGCATGGTTCCTTCTGTTGGCGTTGATCCCCGGCATAGGTGCGATCATTCTTCTGATTTTTGCTTGCATGGACAGCCAGCCCGGCGCAAACCAGTATGGTCCCAACCCGAAGGGAATGTAATGCTTCATACATAAGCAGATAAAAACAAATGCGTCTCGACCCGCCCGCAGGTGGGTTGAGACGCATTTTTGTTTCTGTATGGCGCCGGTTAAGGCTCTTCCTCCGGCTGTGGAGCAGGCTTCGTTACAGTCACCAGCTCAGCAAGGTGCTCTGCAGAGAGACCCTTTTGGAAACGGTCTTGGATGGTCAGCTCGTATTCGTTTTGCTCTTTGCTGAGATCGCCTGCATAAAAGGACAAGGTGAAAAGAGAGAAGTCCCCGGAATCCAGCCGGCTGGTGATTTCTTTGCAGCGCTGCGCAAAGGACTGCGCGCTGCCATCCTGTCCGAGCAGCCGGATATGGATGGACACATAGTCGTAGGGATGGAGCTCCTGGTAACTCTGCGGGATGTCGTTGACAGCTCCATTGAGGGAAACCTGTACCGACAGGGAAGAAATATCTTGGATGTCCCGCAGCTGTTCATAGCATTGGTCGCTGATCTGTTGCGAGATCGAAGCTTCTGCCTCATAGCGCCCCTGCCCATACGCATAGGCCACGGAACCAGTGGAAATCAGCAAACTCCCACCGACAATGCATAGGCAGAAGAATCCACTGAGAAAATCGTATTTTAACCGATCCTTTCGAAACAGAAAATTGCTCAAAAGAACCTCCACACCCAACAGAATCAATAGGACGGGGGACCATTTGGCGGCGGTGGTCACCATCTCTATGTTATGAAAGAGGAGAAATAGCAGAACTAGGATACCACAGGCAATGAGGGCAATTCCCATTGTAAAGCTGCCCACCCGCCGTACTCGCTGTGGCTTCTCCGGGGGATGGATGGGATATTCAGGGACACTGTTCTCCGGAGGAGCCGGCGGCTCGGAAGAGGGGGCTTTATTTGTGTCCCAATCGATGACAGGATCTTCAGAGGAGGGTTGGGCAACCCCGGAGGAAATATCCATCCAGGTTTCATTCTCCATCATGGCCGTCACCTCCATATTCCACATAGTCCTGTTCGGGAAGGGTGTACTTCTTTTTCCCACCGGTCACCAGATACACGCCCAGCACAATGATTGCAGTGGCTACCAGGATAGTCGGCAGATTGTTTATCAGGTGATAGAGCCAAGGCATGGCATCTGAAATCCAGTACAGATAAGGCCCCATGACATTCTGGAAAAGAATCCACGCGCCAAGAAAAATACAGATGATTCCCACCAGCAAATGGCGCTTTTTTAGGACCTGCAGCCAGTCCTTTTTGAGAAGGCCGCCCATGTCGAACAGGAAGTGGTCTTCCTGAGCCAGCCGGTCTTCGTAAGGGATATGACGCAGGTTCATCGCATCGAAAAAGGAATAGAACCAAATGACAGGAAGGAACATCATTAAGAACGTGAGGTTAAAAAATCCAGAGAGGGCAAATACGAAACAAAAGAGCAGCATCAGGGAGGCCCCTTTTTTCATCAACCCTAAGTACATGTGTCCCGCCCCCGGGAATAAAGAGAATACAAAGGTCCAAAAACTACTTTTTTTCATTGCCGGTATCTCCTTTCAATTGGAAACTGTGAAAAAATTGTTGGATGCCGTCCGTCATCCGGTCGCCGCTCTCCTTGGTTTTTTCAGAAAACTGTTGTGAAAAGGAGGTCAGATTTTGGAAGGGGTCCGGCGTTTGCGAGCTGGATGGAACGCTGAACGCGCCTCCTAGCCAGAGGAGCATGGTGAGACAAGCCGCTACGCCTGCCGCCACATAGCGGTTTATAAAAAGTTGCCGCGCTCTCTGCCGGATACTGCGCATCACCGAAGGCTGGAGCGTGTCCGGAGCGGGGAGCAGTTCGTCCCCGCAAAGACGCTCCGTATACCGTTCGGTACAATGGTCGCAAAAGGCCAAATGCTCTGCAATCTCCAGCCGGGCGAGCTCATCCGGTTCGCCGTGAAGGAGATCGTCAAACGCACAATCGGTCAAGTGGCCATCTGGGTCAAAATAGGCTTTCATCGGTCAAGCTCCTTTCCCAGCTGTTCGCGCAAAATTTGTTTGGCGCGATAGAGCTGTGTTTGTACGGCTTTTTTGGGCCGGTTGAGAAGTTTTGCAATCTCTTCAACCGGCTTTTCTTCGAAAAAATAAAGGATGGAGACTTTGTGATAGGGTTCCGGCAGCGCCCGGATACGCTCTTGGATACAGGTTTCTCCCTCTTCCGCGAGAAGCCATTCCTCGGGGCTGCCTTGCGCCGGCAAGGCGTCCATCGCTTCCTCGCCCGGAGCGGATACGCGGCGCGCATAGGCGCTTTTTAAATGGTCTTTGGCCTTATTGGTTGCGATACGGCAAAGCCATGGTTTATAGTGCTCGGGCGGACAGCGGTCAATGTTGCGAAAGGCGGAGAGAAAGGTCTCTTGCGAGAGATTCTGCGCCTCCTGATAGTCCCGTACCATCTGGAAGCAGACGGTGAACACCAGCTTTTCGTACTGTCCAACAAACTGCGAAAAAGATTCATTTGTCATAGTTGCCTGTGTCCACCCCCTCGTTTCCGCATATCCTTCACGGCCGTTCAGTGTATAAAACGAGGCTCTGGGCCGTTTGACTTCAACAGGAATTAAAAATATTTTATATAAATTTTACGGCGAATTTTTACAAAAATAAAAATATTAGTATTATTTTTATTTTATTTGAAAAATATGTGAAAATAATTGTCCAATATTAATCTTTATATTTGTTCTATTTAGGATTATAATAAAGAAAAATAAGCATGAAGGAGGAACTTTTAATGAGAACAACGTGGATAAAAAGAGGGGTATCATTACTTATGTCTGGAGTGATGTTTATTTCCTATAGTACAGTAGGAGGTGTAGTTACTGCATTTGCAGAAGAGCGCGATCTTTCGGCTAATCCCCAGGTACATGTGCAGAGTGGAAAAACATATGGACCATGGTTTGGGTCCAGCGATGTTGCTTATAGCAATGATATGAAAGGTTTTTCGACCATTGCAGCAGCAATTTCAAGCGCAGTAGGACAATGGAGCCCCGAACCGGTTTCAAAGGCTGTAGGTCAAGCTTTAGGGCCGCTCTTCGGAGTTATAGCCGCAATTGCACCCGATGACTATGTATATGGAAATATCCATAAAAGGTATAGGGAAGTCTATATAAACGGCGTATTCTCTTATTACCAGACCGAGTATACAGTGACGGCGTGGTTACACCACGATGGAAAAGACATCTACGGTGGAGAAACCACAGAGTATTATGAGGGTACTTCTCCCATGCGCCTGGAAGCGTAATAGATTCCTGTTTGATGAATGTGGGAGGTGAGATTCCAATGCAGAGAGGGAAAAAACTCATCTCCGTCTGGTTTCGTCTATTGAGCGCTATATTGCTGGCAGGTGCGTTCTATATTGCACTTACAGGAGCATTTGGTCTTAGCCGGGCAGCGAGATGCGTGCTGCTTCTGCTGGTTGGAGCTTTTGCGTGCAAAGAGCAGCTTCGCCTTCTATGGAATCACTGGCGAAAGGGGACGGCGATCGATTGGAAGGACCCCTGGATACTGTTTCAGTTCTTTTTAGTGATCCTGTGGCTGGCGATCTTCCTGGGGGTCTGGTTTTGAGGATAAGAAGAGGAAGCCGGCCAGCCGGCCGAGGGGGGCGTTGTTCCGCCCGAACGAATGGCTGGAACCTCCTGCCGTTTTCGGTGGAATAGGGTTCCGAAAATGCGCTTGTAAACCGAATCCATACGGAAGAAGGGGCGGCTGCAACCCCCATTCCCAACAGCGGCCTACCCAAGCCGCCTTAAAATAAATAAATGCGCCCTGGAACAGTCGGAAGCCGCTGTTTCAGGGCGCATGTTTGTAAAGGGTCCGTTCGAGCAGTCTTTACTTTGCCGGGCTGATTGCGTCGATGGCCCGAAGTTCTTCTTCGGTAAAGGCTGTATGGCCGATAATTTTGAGATTTTCGAGAATCTGTTCCGGCTTTGATGCGCCGATCAACACGCTGGTTACCTCGCCGTCGCGCAGAATCCAACTCAAGGCCATCTGCGCCAGGCTTTGGCCACGGCTTTTGGCCAACTCGTTCAGTGCGGTAATCTGCGCAAGCTTTTCTGAAGTCAGTTGTTCTGCATGCAGGAAACGCCCATCGGTTTTGATGCGGCTGTCCTCCGGGATTCCTTTTAAATACTTGTCCGTCAGAAGCCCCTGCGCCAGGGGACTGAACGCAATAATCCCACATCCATTTTGTGCAGCAAAGGCCTTTAAACCGTCTGTTTCAATATGCCGGTCGAAGATGGAATACCGGCTTTGATTGATGATAAACGGGCATTTGAGGTCCTTTAGAATCTCCATCGCCCGTTGCGTATGCTCCCGGTCATAGTTGGAGATCCCGGCATACAAGGCCTTTCCGCTTTTGACCGCTGTGTCGAGGGCCATCATGCTCTCTTCCAGTGGGGTATTGGGGTCCATGCGATGGTGATAAAAAATATCTACATAGTCCAATCCCATTCGGTGAAGACTCTGATCCAAACTGGCCAGCAGGTATTTCCGGCTGCCCCAGTCCCCGTAAGGGCCATCCCACATTGTATATCCAGCCTTGGTGCTGATGACCAGCTCGTCCCGGTAGGCGGACAGTTCTTCCCGTAAAATCCGGCCGAAATTGCGTTCTGCGCTGCCGGGTTCAGGGCCATAATTGTTGGCCAAATCAAAATGGGTGATTCCATGGTCAAAGGCTGTGAAACACATGGCCTTCATGTTCTCATAGTCGCCATTGGAGCCAAAATTATGCCAAAGCCCCAACGAGAGGGCGGGGAGCTTCAATCCGCTATTCCCACTGCGGGGGTAAGGCATGGTTGTGTATCGGTTATTACTAGCTGTATAAGACATACAAAATCCTCCTGCTTGTTTTATTATAGGTGAAAATCTGAACTTCTAATCGAAATTGTACAGCTTCAAGTACACTTGAAGTCAAGAGGAATTTTGTAAAGAATCCCTTTCTTTTTATGTTGTTTGTTGATGGACGAGGCCTTTCGATTGATCCATCGTGTGGGGATACAGCTGGATAACGGGCAATGGCATCTTGACAGCCATCCTTGTACGGAGCAAGAACACATTTGAATTTTCAACAACGAATTGTTGAAACAGTGGAAAACATTACGATTCGTAATGAGAAAGAGGTTCCTGAGAGAAAAGCGTTGTACTTTCCAGAGGGTGAAAGGCCAGTCCTGTAAACAGTTTGGGATAAAACCAGGTTGATTTCTGCGGCATTTTTTCGCCAGCGTCCGCGACTTCACAGATTTCCTTGATGCGAGCAGGATTGACAAAGAACGCGCACTGGCATGCGCCCGACCGGGCAGAGGCCAATGCCTCGGAAAAATCGTGCGTATAGGTTAAATGCGTCTGCTTGGCAAGCTTCTCTGCGTCGATGCCAAGCATTCCCTCTAAAATCACCTTGTGGAGAAGGGATATATTCAGGTTTCGAGTGGCCGGGCTCTCCTTTGGACAAAGGCGATCCATCAGGGTTTCGTCCTTTAAAAGCAGCAAATGCCAGGTTTTTCCGCCGGAGTAATAGGCAAAAGCCTTTTTGCCCTGCCGGTGGAGGGCATCCATGTTCGTCTCGATGTATTCCGGGGGTGTGTCCATCTCATATACCTGAAAAACGGTGGCACAGCGCTTGAGCAGTTCTTTCTCGTCGAAGGAGTTCAGTCCGTGAACTAGGCGATGGATGGGTAAGACCGCCAGGCCGGAATGGTTCAGGTCAGCTAACCCAATCAGTACGTATTCTGCTTCGGGCAATCCCTGTTCCCGACACCAGTTCCGGTAACGCAGTGCGGTTTCATAGCGATGATGCCCGTCGGCGATATAGATCTTCCGATTGCGGAAATCCTCGCACAAGGCGCCGATGGCTAAGCGGTCATTTATGACCCAAAGGCGGTGTGTAACGCCGTCCACAGTGCAGGTACTGCGTGGGGTATCCGAGGAAAGGCGTTCTATACGCTCGCGCGTTTCCCGTTCCGGGTCCGCATAGAGTCCATAAATAGGGCTGATATTGCAGCCGGTCGCCTGCATCAGACGGAATCGATCGAGTTTTGCCTCATCAAGCGTATTTTCGTGGGGCAATACGATTTTCTCAGAAAAGTCCGAGAGCTTCATCCGGCACAGGAGAAGTTTATTCCGCAGCGTTTCCCCCCGCACTTGAAATTCTTCCTCATAAAGAAACATCGCAGGGGCGGAGTCCTGTTTGAGAATGCCCTGCTTCATCCAATCTCTCAAGAGTTCTGCTGCATGCGGATAGGTATCTGGGACTTCTAGGTGCATACTGTTATATGGGCTGCGGGAGAGGTATGCTTCCCGGTCGCCGGGAGCGAGTACGTCATAGGGAGGACAGATCAGGTCCTCCAGACTGCCGGCCTTGCTTGTATAGCGCAAAGCGCGCAGGGGTGCAATTTCTGCCATGGATACCGCCTTTCTGGCCTCAAACGGAGCCATTCTGTTCCATATGGGAATTTTTAGGAGCTGGGATTCGTATGACCGCAAAAACGGGAGAAACATGAGCAGATAACAGCAGGCAAACATACCGATATCCAGCGCCTTTTTCTATATTCTGTTATTTATTATAAAAAAGCTCCCTTTGTTTGTCAAAAGGATGAACGGTACCTACGGAGGTCGAGGATCTCTCCGTTCTCTGCTTTTGGTTCTAGTAGCGCCGGCCAGTGTGATGGTCGAAAAAAACTTTCCTGGGGGAATGGATCGAAAAACAACCTGTTGTATCCCGTTTTATGGGATACAACAGGTTGCTTTATAGTATATACGATATTTGGATGGGTTTCCCGGATTCAACGGCTGCATTGCGATCCTTAAAAACACTTGTACAGAGAACTCCGTTTTAAACAGCAAATGAGCGGTATCCATTCAGCTGCCCGCTATCAGTCGTTAAAGGCGGATGGAAATAGATGCCCGTCTAGCTCGCGTGGGGGACGGGATGGTCGTCGCGGCGGAACAGCATACTGATACACCACAGAGCGCACAGCGCCACCACTACATAGATAATACGGCTGATAATCCCGGCCTGTCCACCACCGATCCAGGCCACGAGGTCAAATTGGAAAAGGCCCACAAGGCCCCAGTTGAGGCCGCCGATAATCAGCAGCGTCAAAGCGATTTTATCCAACATATTTTTTCTCTCCTTTGGCCCGTCGGGGCCCTGAACTTTTGCGGAAAACTCCGCTTGTCCCCATTTTTCCCGCAGAAGAGAAAAATATACGAAGTACGTTATTGGAAAGGGAAGCGGCTTCCAATTGATCCAGTTCTTTACAAATCAGAACAGCCTTTCAAATCAAATAGAGAATTTTCATAATCTTTTACATAATACCGTATATTTTTGCGGCCTTTTTGAATAATGGTGTGTCCCTCTGTTTCTAACTTCTCTTTCTGTGCTTCAATCCCGCCGGGATATTTGGCATTTAGCTCTCCGTTTGCTTTCAATGTTCTCCAATAAGGCGTTTCATCTTCGGAACGCTGATCGCTTGCCCACGCTACAATCGAAACAAAAATTCCTGCTGTAATAGGCTCTGTAAAATCTGCACCGCTTAACTCTGCAAAGTATTCCCGTATTTTCCCAACAGTAATTACTTTGCCATAAGGAATTTTTTTCATTATTTTGTCATAGTCTGTAGGTGGGGCAAAATACATTTTGTTTCCACCATATTTTTCAATACTTTTCTGGTCTGTAATCGTTTGAAACTTTGGCATATCCGAATGGTTGTGTAACATAGCGTTAAAATCTTTTTTCTCTTCATTTGCCATTTCAGCCACCTCCTACTTTCAGGATAATGGGTTCAATCCTTTTATGCAATGAGACGGTTTAAAAAATCTCAACAATCAAAGATTTATTCGTCACTGAAAGCTGGGATTTGCCTGCTCTTACAGCCGGAAACAAGCGCCTACCTTTCCTTTATTATCATGTAAGATTGTAGGCTCTTTTGGCAGCCATTCTTTTCATAAAATTTCTCTACGTCTGGTTGCGAACCAAAGTATAACATGGTAGGGGTATTGTCCTTTGCCAGTTGCAGAAGTTTGCTTCCAACACCCTGTTTTTGATATTGTGGAAGAACCAGCAATTCTGTAATGGTTCCAAAATAATAGCCGTCAGAAAGAATACGCAAACATCCAACAAGCTCCTTCTGGTCATAGGCTGTTATATTGAGTGTTTTGGATAATGCGCTCTTTGTCCGTTCCATATCATAATCACCCGGCCATACTTGATGAACAAAAGAAATAAACATGGATGCATTGAGTTCTTTATCGTCTACTTTGTAGTCCATTACGGTTCCTCCACAACTTTCAAATGATTTTTAGTTATATTAGAACATCCAAAAGAACGAAATGAAAAAATCCCCCGCAAGGCTTCCACAGCCCCTTATCCGGATGTTTCAATGCTCTCTCAGCCGTCGGAAATCTCTGATTCCCGCTTACGGCGTGAGGTTATCTATAACATCCAAAAGAACGAAATGAAAAAATCCCCTGCAAGGCTTCCACAGCCCCTTATCCGGATGTTTCAATGCTCTCTCAGCCGTCAGAAATCTCTGATTTCCGCTTACGGCGTGAGGTTATCTATAACATCCGAAAGAACGAAATGAAAAAATCCCCTGCAAGGCTTCCACAACCTCTTATCCGGATGTTTCAATGCTCTCTCAGCCGTCGGAAATCTCTGATTTCCGTTTACGGCGTGAGGTTATTATAACATGATACTCCTAACAAACGGTGGATTCTTGGCTCCTAACGCCATATAAGGGAATCGTTTTCGCATATGTGCCAGCAGTTCTATAGAATAGAGCGCACCCTTTCATGGCCATAATTTCTTTTCTACTTTTGACCCGTTACGGATCAGCCGATGATTTGTAAACGGCATTCCTCCATACTGCTCCTATGTCAACCCTTTGACAAACTATAAACAAATAAGTTCTGGGCGAGTCAAACAGAAATGAGATCGTAGGGTGTTTCAAGTGTGGAAAAGGATCCTCTATTTCAAGGGCATCCTTTCACAGAGATTCATTTCTTGGAATAAACCATTCTATATGGCTCTTTCATTTGTCGGAACTTGGTTGCAAATGATTTGTTTTTCTTTTTTCCACTTCGTTTACCAATCCTCTGTTTATGCGGATATTCTCAATTTTTAACCATTTCTTGAGAAAAAGCGGCCTTGCAA
>ENA-ORMO01002281-ORMO01002281.1-human-gut-metagenome-genome-assembly--contig:-NODE-2281-length-15818-cov-5.404618_pt1 | contig 15818 bp, 19 predicted proteins | sample MGYA00242106_ERZ509001 | MGnify/ENA primary metagenome ERZ509001 (study PRJEB26280, sample SAMEA2338736) | human gut metagenome | biome: human gut; feature: human-associated habitat; material: faeces... | reverse complement strand
ATGGACGAAAAATCAGCCCCTATTAAGTTCCCCTACGAGCGACACCCCGACACACCCGACGGCGTGTTAACTTTAACCACCGGGCGAGCCGTGTTGGTGTGGGCTGAATGTTAGTTTTGATATATTGTTGTTTTAACTTCGTTGGTGTTAAAGTTGAATGTTTCACCGCTATACGTTGTTATTAAAATCTGTTCAGCAACCTCACATTCCATAACATTACCAACCTGTTTAATCTCTGCTATTTTCTTGCTTGTCTTTTTTGAATAAACAAATACTTTCGTAACTTCAACCTCCTTTCTTTTGATACATTAAGTATAACACGAAAGGCGGTTAAAGTCAAGCATTATTTTAATTAACCGTGATAATCAATAAACCCGGTGGCGTAGTCCTCAACACCGCTACGGCGTTCAATTTTGGCTACTCTGTCATAGCTTTCAAACTCTGTGCGTCCTAAACCACGTTCAACCACTCTTTCCTTAACTTCTTCTATCATACGATAGTTGTTATACATATTTCCATAATAAACCTCCTATTGATATAATTCAATACAAGCACCATCTAAGAAAATTAAACCTAAATTTTCTTTAGTATATAAAAGTTTTGCTGTGCCATCACCGCTTATTATTAAAATTATCGTACTTATATCATTATCATTAATTCCGCATGATAAACTTAAAGCACTATTTAAATTAGGTCTATAGCCTACGGGTAAAGTAAAGTATGAAGTGTTAGCGGCTAAAGCGGTTGGATTTAAAACACCTTTAAAATAAATTTTATTGTTTTCTACATAGAAAGAAGGTGTTCCATATTGTTCAGGTAAATAAGGGTTGCAATTTGTAAGGGATAATGGGGTTATTGCATGTTCGGTTAAAACACCATTATTGTATATATCCCATTCATATTTAATTCCTTTTCTATTATATACGTTTTTAAACTCACCTGTATTTTTACAACCCTCACCAACTGAAATAGCTTTATCTTTAGCATTATTTAACACATTTAACATTAAGTCACAATTATCACAATTTATCATATTTACATTATATGCGCAATTATTATGACCATTAACGTTATTTGACATAAACAAAACTTTAGAGCATTTAGATAAAAATACTGGTGATTCAGTAGAGCCATTAAAACTTTTTTGTTCGATTTGGTTATAAATAACTTTAACTTGTTCACCATTAAAAATAAAAATGTTTTCTTTTGGTGATGTTAAATTGTTACCTTGTATTATAGAACAAGCTGAACCCTCAACAAAATCGCAATAAATTCCATAATTATTATTACCCTTTGTACAATTATTAAAAAGGATATTAACCGAATCACCACAACCTTGTAGATAAATACCACCATAAAACAAACAAAATTGAATTGTTGATAAGAAAAAGCAATCAGTGCCACTAGGATTATCTAAATAAACGCCATAGCCAGAAAATCCAACTGAACGTATTAGTTCTATTAAACACATGCTTATATGTGTCTGCGGGTCAGTTCCGTTTATATAAATTAAATTATTACCCGCAAAATGTGTATCACTAAAAGAACCATCATAGTTAGCGTAAAAATTTCTGAATCCTCCTAATTGATTATCGACACCTTTTTCAACGTCCCATTCTATAATATTAACATTAGTCGGTGTATTTCTGTCAAAAATTATAACAGTTGAAGCACCGCAACCTTGAAAAAGTATATTATGGGGTATATATAAAAGATTTTTTCCACTTCCCGGATATTTCCAAAAATAATTACCCGGCGGTATAAAAATAATATCATTTTTGTTACTTTTATTAACAGCGGCTTTAAAAGATGGTAGGTCATCAGTAATTCCATCACCAATAGCACCAAAATCTTTTACATTTATAATACTTCCTTTAAAATTATTATTAACAAGAATTTGGTATACATTATCTCCATAAGCAAAAGGGATATATTTAAAATAGCGGTTTAGTTCTTTTGGCTCATGCGAATAATTAATAGGGTTATCGGTGTTAATTATTAAATCTGTCGTATTAAAAGTTTTATTACCGTTTATTGATTCTGTATCATTCCCCTTAACCGTATTAGTGCGGTTTCCGTCAACCTGTTCCGTTAAATCCTGTGTAGCATGGTTGGTAATGTTTGCAGCTGTGTTGAAAATATCCCCGGCGGTTACTGTTTTATTACCGTCAACCGTTTCCGTGCTGTTAGCAGCTTTCACAACCTTGTCGCCCGTTATTGTTTCATTTTTAGAACCTGAATTTTCAGTATTAACGCCGTTTACGTTTAAGGTTGACTTGTTGGCATTAGTTACCTTATTAGCCCTTACGGTTTCGTTGTAATTCTGTGAATTTAAAACCTTGTCACCTGTGATAGTTTCGTTGTAATTCTGTGAACTTAAAACCTTGTCACCTGTGATAGTTTCCGTAACGTCACCACCAATAATAGCCGTTTTACTTCCGGTAAGCTTTTTAACCTCTGAATCAGTATAAACGGTAACGCTATTGTTAACGCCGTTATCAACAAATGGGGTTAAACTCTGTTCATTCCATATTTTAACAACGTTGTTATTGCCGTTGATTAAAATACCGTTAGGGCTTGCGCCGTAAAACTTCACTTGCTCAAGAATAGACTTTGAAACGTCCATAACAACAAAGTTCTTACCAACAAGCGTTGAAACACTTTTAAAGATAAGGTTTTCACCCTGAACAAGTCCGTTGCCTTTAAGAACAAGGGCGTTTTCTACGGCGTGACGGAACAAAAGGTTGTTTAACTGTAAGTCATTGTTTACGGTAATGTTCAAAAGGTCGTAACCATCAGTTAACAAACAGTTTGAAATGATAGCAGAATTGACGGAAATAGCAAATAAGTTTACATTGTTAACCTGAATATCCATGTTGCCATCAAATCCTAGCCCACTTAACGTGAGTTCGTCAACGTCACCTGTGAACATTGACGTTGTTGCGCCTCCTTTCATAACAAGCTGGGTTGTATATCTATCCTGACCGAAAAGTGTAGCTTTATTGCGCAAGGTTAACGGCTGTGTTAGATATGTGCCAGATGGGAAGTAAACTGACATACCGCCGTTTTTATAGGCGTAATCAATACAACCCTGTATAGCTTCTGTGTCGTCTGCTGAACCGTCACCCGTTGCGGGTTTCAATCCGGCCGGCGGGAACTTAACGTTAAGCATATAGTTAGCCAAAACTTCAGCTAACACTTTTTCAATTTCTCCGCTTGAAATATATTCTTTGATAAGTTTCATAATATAATCAGGCAACAAGTTATTGTTCTTAACAACTTCGTTAAGGGTGATAATAACCTTGCCTAATAACTCCATGTATGATAAAGAATCATCATATACAAGCGGTAAAATGTGTTGTACCCAATACCGCAACGGTTTAACCTCTGTGAAATTTCCTATCATGTTATAACCTCCTTACCATAAATTCATAAATAAGTCACTTAATTCATTAATAACTTGCATATCAATATTTAGAAACGTTGTTCTAAACTCGTTCAACATAGCAGAGTAAGAAACTCCGCCGTTTTTGCCCTTAACGTGTTCTAAATAGTCGTCTAATGAAGTAAGTTCCTTGTTAGCTGTTTGCGTGGTGTTTCGCTTCACTGTGTCTGCGCTTGTTGTGTTCTGCGTTCCGCTAGTTTCATCGGTTGTGTTACCCGTGTGAGTGGTTTCACTTGTGCTGTTCGTAGTGGTCGACGTGTCAGCCGTGGTAGAACCTGTGCTTGTATCCGAACCCGAAACGGTTGTTTTTCCCGTCTGCGTGTCATTGTCGTTAACCATGCGGGCGTTAGTTAAATACGTGTCATTCTGAACATTCTGTAACGAACCTTGCGGGGTGTCGCTATACTTATCGTAGTGCGTTTTAGTTCCCGTTGCGGTTTCCTCGGAAGTGACACCCGTTGTATTCTTAATATCGGTATCACTTTTGCTGTTCTGTTCTGTTTCCTGATTTTCTGAAACGTCAATATTTTCTCGGCTTGTTCCTGTTTTTGTTCCGCTTGTTGTGGTGTCTACGGTTCCGTTTTTGGTAGCGTCTGCGGTTTCGGTTCCTGTCTGTTCGGTCTGTTCCGAACGGTTCAAGGTATGGTCACGGGTCAAGTCAACGTCATACATAGGGTTAAACTCTATTAACTCGGATTTATAAAGTTGATTATAAAACGGCATAATTTCGTTAAGTTTCGTATCAAGCTTTAACTTCCACAAACCTGCCGTTTCTAACCCTATTTCACGTGTATAATAGTGTTTAAGTATTTTAGTTTCAAGAACAGTTCTATAACTTTCGTCAAAAATAGGAAAATCAAAATCAAACACGGACGGGATAGCGGTGGCTATAATCTGTTTAACAGACGTTTGCCCCTCTGATTCACTTAACCCGGCAGCGGTTTCGCAAATAAAGCGCACTTGTGTTGTGTACTTACTCATAGTCTGTAACCTCCTTTTCCTCCGTGTCGTCCTCGTTGTTATCCTGAAACATTGTTTTAACTTCTTCCCTAAAGTCAACTTGAATATTCAGACCGAACATTTTGTTAATCTGTTCGGCTGCTTTACGTCTTGCGTTTAATCTACAAAAACGTTGTGCTGCCACACCGCCTAAATTGCTTGTTATTTCGTCGCTAACAAGTCGTTCCCGCTTTTCCGTATTACTGTTTTCAATACCTAAATAGGTTAACGCTTCGTTCCATATCTGCCTTTTGAGTATGTTTAACTTGTCGGCTACATAGGGAGCGTCAGTTTTCAAAACCTTTATGCCGTCCATGTCAAGCTGTTTATCCCCAAAAATAAAGGGTTCGTTTCCGTCATACTGCATATAAAGGTTTTTCATAGTTAATCGTTGGTTTTCGGTTGCCCTGATTAGAACCGGGGTTTTCTGTGCCTTAACGTTAACGTCTATTGTTCGTTCAATTTCGTACAACCTACGGGCGTACATTTCAACGTCAAGCATACTGTTAGTATGCGTGTAGTTGTTGAATATAATAACGCTATTCTGATTGTTAAGGCGCATTTGATAACCGTTTGTAGCGTATGCCGTTCGGTCAATCGGTATTCTGTAAACGTCAAGTTCGCAGCCTATCATACATTGCAGACACAAATAACCTAAACCCCCGTCGTCCTGAAAGAAAACCGCCATACCGTCGGAAAATAATGTCAATTCTAAAAAACGTTCGTCCACGGTGTCGGGTAAATTCTTCCATTTGTACATATTTATTGCAAGTTCTAACAATCGGTTATAATACTGTAAATATGTGCGGTTGTTTAACAATGCGCTTTCCCATTTTTCACGCTTGCCCTTTCCCATGCTTTAACCTCCTTTCTATGCACTTGGTCTATTGTCTAACGCATAGTTTCCTACTTCGTCGCCGTTGCGCCAAAACGTAACACCGTTGTCATAAATTTGTCTTAACTTTGCCATATCATCAGCCGGAACAGAACCCGTTAAGCAAACATTAACGGTCTTGACATAATTCCAATGTGGGCGAATAACCCTATTAGGTATTTTAACCCTATGTGTTGCATACCCGTAAGCGTTGAAATAGTCGTCAATAATACGGGCGAACTCTGCACGGATATGCGCATAGTAAAATTGAAAGCCTTTTATTTGATTAGCCATGTTAATAATAGAACCACCTCCGCCCCTTGCGTGTGGGGGTAAAGTGCTTTTATCGCTAACACTTGCAACAAGACTTCCTATCTGCTGAATACCGTTTATGGTCATTCCTACCCCTAACATTCCACCGCTTGCGTACATAGCCGTCGCACCCGCCACCGTTGTTCCGATTGCGTTTATTGCGTTTAATGCTAACTGATTTTGATTTTGTGCCACCCATGCTTTGAACGTATCAACCGTGTAGGCACATTGCGGAAAATTTCCTATTGTTAATTTTTCGTTGTAATTCTTTTCAACACCCTTATAGTTAAGCGGGACGAGCATACATTCAGGAGTACAGCACATAGCCCCGGAAACATTAAAGTTACATTTATCGGTGCTGAAATACTCAAAAGCGTAGTTAGCAACGTTTCCTTCGTTATTCGTAACATAAAGTAAGTTATAAGGGTAAGTGAATAATTTGTTGTTCTTCGGTATGTAGCCGTCAATATCTGTTAAGTGTTTATCCCGTTCAATATCGAATACTTCCGGCATGGAAGATTGATAATCAGCGGTAAACGCAATAGGTAACATAAATATAGAAACAATCCCGTCTGCTTTGTTCTGTTCGGTTGCTTCGGCTATGAAACTTGCTGCACTCTGCCACGAACTAAACACGTTGTAATGTAAGCCGGAAAATACACCGCCATACATTCCCCCCGTTGCGTCGTCCATGTTTTCGTCAAAGGTTGCTGCTATTACAATCTGATAAAGTTCGAATAGACTTGTTAACCCTAAATCCTTATAAATATAGTCGCCTATTTCCAGATTTTCAGGCACAAGGTTATCACCGATTTTGTCAGTGACGCTCATTTCACGTTCAACGAAAGACATTTTAACATCATAGTCAAAGTGCCATGTTTGCATAACGTCTATTTCAAAACTTACCTCAGACGTTTCGTTATTGACATATTCAACACCCGTAACAAACGCATAAAACCATTTGTTCCCGTATGCGGTATTTTGGAACATAAGATAGTTGCAATCATACAAGTCGTCGGCTTTTCGCCCTATTCTTAACGTTCCTTTTTGTACCCGCTGATAAGATTGTGCTGCAAACGTGTATTTTGTTTTTCCTGAAAAATAAGACGTTTGGTTAGCAACGTAGGCAAAATATATAGAATTTCTATACGTGTTATCTAACGGAACGTCTTTTAACATTCTTATAGTTGTGTTAGGTGCTATATACACGTCTTAACCTCCTTAAAGTTTCATGTGAAACATTGTGTTAATGTTTCACATGAAACGTTGTCATGTTAGGCGGGAACGGTAATAGTAGCAGTTCCCTTTTTCTCTCCCTCAAACGTACTTGTAGCGGTAACCTTTAACGTGTTCTTGGTTTCATCCGGGCTAACGGTTAACAAGCCGTTTGCGGAAACGGTGGAAAATTCGCTGTCAACGCTCCATACAACCGATTTAGGGGCGAAATTTTCAGCGACGACAACGGCGTTAAGCTGTAACATATTACCCTTGTTGACGGTTGCGTTTTTTGGGCTAACAGTAACGGAAGTTACGGACGGTGTACCCGGTACAAAAATTTCGGCGTTCGCAAACGGAGATGTAGAAAAGGTTTTCCACGCATGATACCAATACTGCCAGTATAACCCCTCGCCGTTATAGTCTTCTGTAAATTTATACAGATTGTCGAAAATCATAAAATAATCGCGGTCTACGATAATAGCCGGAACCTGTGCAAGTGCAGCTTTTTCTTCGGGGGTTAACGGAACATATCCAGCATTAGGGTCGTCGGCAAAAAGCTGTGCCATACGTACGTCGTCGATTTTGTCGAAACCGTCAATCTGAACACGGTTTCCCATGAACTCCGCCTTATCCATGTTGAACGCAGCAGCTAAAACGTTAACGTCCATGATTGCGTCAAATCTGGCGGTCGTAATAATAAACTGGTCTCTCTTATCGGTGAAAGTGCTAACGCCCGCAAGGTTATATTCGGTTGACATATAAACAAGGTTGTTGCTTGCTGCTTTAACCTCTGTAACAATTTCTTCTGCGTTCTCCTTGCTAATCTGCGGAACAGTTACCGGGTACAGATAACCGTTAAGAATATTCCGGGCTAACATATACTTTGTTACCTGAAACTCATCATAGTTATGCGCCGTATACATTGCGTCAACGATTTTAGCAATAAGGTCTGTAATACCCTGCCATGAAAGGAACGCCTGTCTTAACTGGTCGTTACTAATTGTAGCCTTGTAGAACTTCTGATAGTTCATAGTATGGAACACCGCCCGAACGTCGGGAATCTCACGTTTCATAAATTCCGTTTCGGCTTTCTCCGGGTTAAATGTGTGCGCCTTTGCGATATTAACGAACACCTCTTCGACAGTTTCGCCTAATTCCATCAAGCCCTTTTTGAAAGGCGCCCACGGATTATAATACATTTTGCTTGTAATAATAACCCTACCGATACGATTATACAGAGCGGATAAAAACTCATTCTGTAACGGCTCGTATTCCATCATTATGTTACCAATCTGCCTAATACTGCCCGTGTTAGCTTTAGCGGTTGGAATCATCTGCTTATAATACGGCGTTGCGCTGTTTCTAATGCTGTTGAGAATTTCAACCGAATTTGCGGTTAATTCTACATTTTTAGGTCTAGTAGCCACTGTTATCCCCCTTTTCTGTGAAAAGCTCGTCAAAGTCTTTAATTTCGCTTTCTTCCTTTAAATCTTCTTCGTTGTCGTCCTTTACGTCGTCCGGGGTTGTCGTCCCATTGTTGGCTTTCTGAAAAAATCGGTCACGGTAACGCTTGCGCCACTGTGCGTCTAATTCGTCATACTTGCCTTTCCAATCTTCCCCGGTGCGGGTTTCGTAGTCTTTGAAAGTGTCGTCAATATCTTCAATAATTGTTAATGCGTCGTCGCTTGTGTCGTCACCTAATCGGGAACGGATAGCGACTAAAATTTCATCGCGTGTTCTTACTGCCATGTTTAATGCTCCTTTCTACGTTTCACGTGAAACATTAGTATTTCTTTAAGGCGAACCAGATAGGCATAGACCGTTTCCAATCGGGTTCAGGGTTCGGGTTCGGCGGTGGTACGGGTGAACCCTCCCACCAATCAAACCAATAACGGGCGTACCGTTGGCGGTCGGGTTGGTCGATTTTTTTAGGGCGTTCAAAGTTCTTTAAAAAACAATCGGCTAAATGCTCCGGCGTTTGTGTGCTAACCTTAAATTCGTCGAACGTTTCCGGATATTGCGTTGTAGGAATCCACTGCCCTACGCTTGCGGTTACTGTATCAATCCATATTAACTGCGCGTCGCCGTCGTCGTTTGCGTAGCCGTTAGCCACCGCCCAATCGGTAAAGTTTGTTGAGGGTGTCCACTGTACCAGCCCCCAACCTAACGACTGGTTAGGGTTGAGGTTCTGCCATATTCCGGGGTTAATTGTGCTTTCTTTCTGCATATTTCCCAACATACCCGCAATAGCGTTTTTAGTCCAACCCTTTAAAAGCAATGCGTTAAAAATAATTTGTGCATTGTTCTGCATTTCCCCGGTTGATAAATAGCGGTTGCCCTTAATCCATTTTGTTTCAGCACCGCAGCCATACCGCCATAATTCAAGCCAACTTGACGCACTGGACGGGTTAGAATTGATAGAAACTTGCTGTTCAAGCGGACCTTTGCTTGAATGTGCGCCCATTGTGTGGTTACTATCGAACGCCATTTCTGTGTGTCCTGTGCGTATTAGAATGTCGCAGGGTTTCCACGGTTGAGCCGTTCCCATTTTGGTAAAGCCTAACAAGCGTAAAGCATTAGCCATAGTTCCGGTTGTGAAAGCCCACGTTGAACCGCCGTTAGCCTTAACCACGTCGAACCCGCCCGCCTTTAACGCAAACCATATAAATGATGAACAATCATAATATGTAATGCCGTTAACAGTCTTTTCCATGCGGTTCGTCTGACTATAACCAATGTTTGGAGCGTTACATTTTTCAATCGCCCATTCGTAGGCTGTCTGAATACTTGCCATGTGTTAACCTCCGTACTTGTTTAAAATAGGTAACAGTTCATTAACGCAAGCCTGAACCGTAGCGGGCTTGTACCCGGCTTTCGTTAACTTCCGTTTGCGTTCGTCGCCGTTTCCGAACTGCCCCGCAATCACAAGTAACGCCACCGATACAGTATCAGGCAAGTTAATAGCGGTAACTGTCATGCTTAACCCTCCTTCTCTAACTTTTCCGTTAGCTTTACTAACGCACTTGTGTTATTGTTAAGTGCTTCGCTCATTTTGTTCATTTCCTCTATGTGCTGTTCGTCGCTTTTAACCATGCGCCAAAACAACGCCACACAGGCCACAATAGGAAAGCCCAAACTTCCTACAAGCTGAATCAATGTGTTAACGTCCATCGCATAACCTCCCTTCATTACCTTATTATATAGTATAACACACTTCCATTTATAAAGAAATATTTTTGCAGAAAATCGAAATAAACACTTGCATTTTCTCCCGGCTTATGATATACTAAATGTAGGTCAAGAAAGGAGGTTGACCGGGTTAAGAATGGCACGAAAACAGTTAGTTAAAGAAAAGGAGAAAAACAATGAAAAGAGCAGATTTTTCACGAGGCATTATTACAAGCACAATTAAGGTTGCAGCAGTTAAGGTTGTCGACAGCAAGGTAGAGTCAAAAGAGTTAGACCCGATTGTCCATATCGGAACGTCAGCAGTTAAGGACGACAAGGCTACAAAGTTAGCAAAAGCAAAATACAAAACGGAACCGTCCGTTGTAGTTTTGGGAATCGACGTTAAAGAAGAAGTCAGAGGAATGGACTTTGAAACATTTATGAGGTACAGCACCCCGGTGGAGCGTCCCGCAAGTCAGCAGAAGGGCAGGCACTAAAATGAAACGGATTTTTATCTCTCAACCGATGAGAGGAAAAACAGATACAGAGATTTTAAATGAAAGAGTATTTGCAATAGCCAAAGCGCAAGTGCTTATAGGTGAAGAATTTGAGGTAATTGACACGTTTTATAACGATTTTCACCCCAACGCTAGCCCATTAGAATATCTTGCTCGTTCAATTAAAGATTTAGCTACTGCGGATATTGCAATTTTTATAGGTGATTGGAAAAACTATAGAGGTTGCAGAATTGAACACTTATGTGCTGTTGAGTACGGAATTGATATAATTGAATAAGAATAAGCTGTCCTAACGGCTTGACGGGGAGAAAGTGAGAAACGATATGAAAAAGAACGAATTTAACCCGATAGCAGAGAACAGCACCCCTTTCACAAATGAGGAATACACCGCCAACGAAAGCACAGCGGTTGCACCTGTTAGCATGGACGATAACAGTCACTTTATCGCAGACCTTACAAGCAGACAGACTACTTTCTGTTCACTGGTTGCAACCACTCCGGCAGAAAAGGCTATGTTGTTTAAGGCAATGAACAACCCGGAAAAGCGGGTAGGGGATTGTATCAATATGACAATTAACGCTAAAGACCTGTTCTGCGAGGTTGTCAACTGCGTTAATCAGCAGACGGGAGATGTTCAAATTTGCCCCCGTATCGTTATTATCGACGACAGGGGTGTAGGTTATCAGGCTGTTTCTTTAGGCGTGTACAGTGCGATTAAGAAAATCATTCAGGTATTCGGTGCACCGTCATGGGAAACCCCGTTACCTCTTGTTGTTAAGCAGATTACTAAAGGCGACCGCAAAATTTTAACTTTCGACGTTGATTTTATATAAGAAAGGAGAACGGCGGGCGGTTATCATTAACCCGCCTTATTTTTAATATGATGACACGAAACGGGATTGTGTATAAATTAGAACTTTCCCCGTATACGATTACTATTGACGAAACAACGTTTTGTTTTTCCTCAAAGAATCATCTTGAAAAGTTCACGGAAAAGCTAACAGAGAACCGGGAACTAATAGGGTATTCATTAAGTAAACGTTTCGGGTTTAACATTAACATTAGATTATTAGCCGACATTGTTCTATATTCTAAAGTAGAAACAAGGGGCTTTCTAATCATTCGCAAGGAGGGCACTTACCTATGCAAAAAAGATATAATATTAAGTGGCGGGAAAGTGACGAAAAAGAATTAGCGAAAGCAGTCCGAAAATTCAACGCTAAACGCACACGGCTATTAAAACAGGTTCCCGAATTAGAAGAATTTTTACCCGCTAAAATTTCAACTAAACAAATACGGGAACAAGTAAAGACAAGACGAGATTTAAAAAACAAATTAAACAGCATTGAAAGATTTATGCGTAAAGGCGCGGAAAAGCCCATAGTTACAAAAGAGGGAATAAAAACAACCGCATACGAAAAGAAAGAAATTGAAATAAAAGTAAGGGCAATCAATGTCCGCAGAGCAGCAGAACGAAAACGAGCTAATGTTTCAACGGAAAAGGGAACTATGGGAACAATCAGGGAAAATAATTTAAGACCTAAACAAGTTGACATTAACAAAGTTAAGAAATCCGATTGGGAAAAGTTCAAAGAAAGCGTTGAAAAACAAGCCCGTGACAGTTACTTTCAAGACAAATACGAACGCTACAAAGAAAACTTCATGAAAGGGTTAGAAAACGCTTTCGGTGAAAAAGGAAAGGAATTACAAGAAATAGCGGAACAAATACCCGCCGAACAGTTAACGCAAATGTATTATGACGACCCTATTTTACAAATTGATTTTATTTATGACCCGTTAGAAATGGACGTTAAAATAGAAGCAATGACGGAACATTTAACCGGGTATCTTGAAAGCATGGAAGTAGAATAACGTATAATAGGGAGGTAGTCATGTCATACACGGCAGATTTTGAAACAACTACCGACCCCTCCGATTGTCGAGTATGGGCGTATGGTATATGTGAAATCGGAAACCCTGATAATTTTCAATACGGAAACAGTATTAACGGGTTTATGGAATGGGCTAAAAAAGAAAAGAAAGTTACAACCTATTTTCATAACTTAAAATTTGACGGGGAATTTATATTATGCTGGCTATTTGAACACGGGTTTAAACTGGTAGTAGATAGGCGGGATTTAACCAACAACACGTTTACAACACTTATAAGCGATAAAGGACAATTTTATAGCATGGAAATATGCTTTAAACGCCGGGGAAAGGAAAGGGAATCTTTAACAATATATGATAGTTTAAAGATATTACCTTTTTCGGTTGCCGCTATTGCTAAAGGCTTTAACTTGCCTATTAGCAAACTTGAAATTGACTATCACGAAACAAGAGAAATAGGACACGAACTAACACAGAAAGAGATAGACTATTTAAGAAACGACGTTGACATAGTTGCAAGGGCGTTAAATACTTTGTTTGAACAGGGTTTAACCAAAATGACACAAGGAAGTAACGCCCTATACGATTATAAACAAACGGTAGGAACTAAAAACTTTAACAAATGGTTTCCTATCCCTGACTATGATAGTGACATAAGACAATCATACAAAGGCGGATTTACATATCTTAACCCTAAATTTAAAGAACTTGACTTAACAGAAGGTATTGTATTAGACGTTAATAGCCTTTACCCGTCTGTTATGTATTACCAACCGTTACCATATGGCGAAGGAATTTTCTTTAAGGGTAAATACAAGCCGGATAAGATATATAACTTATATGTGCAAATGTTTTCTTGTCAATTTGAATTAAAGTCGGGGTATATTCCAACTATACAGTTAAAGAACAATCTTTCTTTTGTACCTACACAATACCTTGAAAGTAGCGACGGGGAGGACGTAACACTTTGTTTAACTAATGTTGATTTAGAATTATTTATGGAACATTACAATGTTTATAACATAGAATATCATAGCGGTTGGAAATTTAAGTCTACAATAGGCTTGTTTAAAGACTATATAGACAAGTGGAACAAGGTTAAAATGGAAAGCACGTTAAACGGAAACAAGGCTATGCGAACGCTTGCTAAACTTATGCTTAACGCTTTATATGGTAAGTTCGCACTAAATCCAAACGTACAGTCTAAACTGCCATGGTATGATAACGGCGTGATTAAGTACAAATTAGGCGAGAAAGAAACAAGAGAACCTATATACATACCCGTAGGAACGTTTATAACTGCATGGGCTAGGTATAAAACAATCAGTTCTGCGCAAAAGGTTTATGACCGTTTTGTATACGCTGATACAGATAGTTTGCACCTTGTAGGAACTGAAATACCTGATATGTTGGAAATAGACCCGGTTAAGTTGGGAGCGTGGAAACACGAAAGCACTTTTACACGGGCAAGGTTTTTAAGACAGAAAAGTTATATCGAGGAAATAGACGGGGTGTTAAAAATCACATGTGCGGGTATGCCTGATAGGTGTTATCAATATGTTACGTGGGATAATTTTCACACGGGCACAACATACGCCGGAAAATTAGGTATGACCCACGTTAACGGAGGTATAGTATTAAAAGACATTCCGTTTTCAATAAAATATTGACAGAATGAAACAAATATGTTAAGATAGGCGCATAAGGTTAGTTAATTAAGTTTTAACGGACTTGTCGGACGCTACGGGGTGAAATCCGCCGATTAAGTTTATAGGGGTTGCGCCTACGTTACTACATTAACTAACCTTTATTTTAATTGGAGGTGTTAACATGAAATACGGCGGTAAGTATTGGAATATTAAACAGTATTTACCATATCAGCGTTGTTTTAACCTTATCAATAGTGAACGTTCGATAGGTAAGACATACACAACACAAGGTTATTTTTTAGAACGTGCTATATTGCATGACGAAGAATTTATTTATATTGTACGCACACAAGACGAGAAGGAAAAATCTGTATTTGAAAAAACATTTGAAAAAGTATGTGCTAAAGAATATAGTGAATATCAATTTGAATTTACGAAAGATGAATGTTGTCTAAGGGTTGAGGACGAAAGCGGGGAGCTTATAGAAAAGAAATCTTTAGGACACTGTATAGCTTTATCAGAAGCAACAAAGGCTAAAAAACTAAACTTTCCTAACGTTAAATGGTTAATGTTTGATGAATACATAGTTGACGAAAAGGAAAAATCAGCTTATGTTAACGGGTGGAACGAACCCGACTTATTATTAAAAATTTATCACACAGTAGACCGTGAACGGGACTATGTTGTATGTTTCTTACTTGCTAATAATATAACATTCTTTAACCCCTACCATATGCACAAGGCTTTTAATATTCCGCACGTCGAAAAAGATAAAGTATGGTTTAGTGAAAACGTTTTGTTTCATTGGGTAAGGGCAAGTTTACAATTAAAACAGGAAAAAGCTAAATGCAAGTTCTTGCGTATGATTGAATCAACCGACTACGGGACGTATGCAAAAGACGGTGAATATATTAATGATAACATTAACTTTATTATGGGTAGGACACCAAACGCCCGTTATGTGTTCACTATTGAATATGAGGGGGACAAGTTCGGTATATGGCAAGATAGTAAAATAGGTCTTGTGTTTATAGATAGTAAGATAGACCCATCTTGTGTTCTTAACTATGCGTTTACGGTGGGCGACCACAAAGAAAACACACTGTTAACAAAGTCAAGAAATAATAACTTGCTTATGTGGCTTGCTAATAACTTTAAGCGTGGAAACGTTCGTTTTATAGATATGCGGGTTAAGGTTAAAGCGGAACAGGCGTTAAAGTTAATCTTATAGTTGACAGATAACGTTAAGTGTGCTATACTTATAGTATGAAAGGAGGTTGTAACATGGATTACAAAACAAATATAGAATTTCTTGACTGGTTAATGTGGGATAAGGAAGTTAATGAAAAGGAGTGGTTAGAAGCAAGCGAAGAAGCGAAAGCGGAGTTGTTTAAAGAGTTCAAAGAAACGAGAGGAAAATAAAATGAACGAAATTAAATTCGTGCCGATTTACAAAGGCAAGTTTAACAAGGTTGCGAAACCGTCGCTTATTAAAAGATTTCTTAAAGCGTTGCACGGCTAATCATTAGAAAGGTGGTTAAAGATATGAAAAGAAAGTATATCCCGTTATGGAAAGCATTAAAAGAAGACGGAATTTGTGCTTGCTATGATGTAGAAAATTGCGGGTGGTGCAAAGATAATGTAACACGTTGGTATCACTTTACAACAGTTAACGGCGAACCCGCTTACACACTTAAACGTTAACCATTAAATCAGCCCACACCAACACGGCTCGCCCGGTGGTT
>ENA-ORMO01002266-ORMO01002266.1-human-gut-metagenome-genome-assembly--contig:-NODE-2266-length-15931-cov-2.775510_pt1 | contig 15931 bp, 10 predicted proteins | sample MGYA00242106_ERZ509001 | MGnify/ENA primary metagenome ERZ509001 (study PRJEB26280, sample SAMEA2338736) | human gut metagenome | biome: human gut; feature: human-associated habitat; material: faeces... | reverse complement strand
AGAACGATTTTATATAAAAAAGATGAAACGGAGAGCGTCGGTAAAATTTATAAAATGCCGCCAAAATTAGCGGGTACAGATTGAAAAAGATGACAAAACCGCGTGTTTTAAAGGCTTTTTGACAGCGGTTGACAAATTTCACAAATCGGATAAAATGGAATCATCAAGAGGCGAGAGCGAAAAAAGCCTTTTGACAAATGCTTAATATTTTATATTAAGCGTACCCCCTCTTTTTTATATACTATACCCCCCTTTAGAGCCCTTCTGCCACCCTCCCCCCCCTTTTTTAGGCAGAAGGGCGCTTTTTTTATGTGTACTCGCGCGCGGCGAAAGTGTCGCTGACGCGACCGCGCTTGACGTAGAGTGTGTGCCATGGCGCACACTCTTTTATTTATAGTTTTATCTGTATGCTTATTTCTTTCAAATCTCTGACCTTGTTATTTTTATACCCGCATAGTAAAATAAAACACACACCCTGAGGGGAATCGAGGACTATGATCGCTGTGTCCGGAGTGTTTTTTGGGCATGGCTTGTTTTTCGCAGAATGCGGAAAGGAACGGATACATATGAGAAAGAAACAGGCGACAATGGCACTGATTTTGGTGTTGACGCTGGCGGCTGGCTGTGCGCCGGGGTATGTCAGAGAATATGCGCAGAAGGCTCAGCATGCAGGCGAAGCGATGTTTGAAGGAAAGACGGAGGAGGTCGTGGCAGAGCCGGCGGATTCCACACAGACAGCAATGGAAAGCGGTGCAGAGGCAGCAGGCGCGCAGGAATCGGAAACGGGGAGTACGGCAGAGACGGAAAGTGATGTGGAGACAGAAGACGGTGCGGAAAGAGAAAGTATGGCAGAGACCGAAAGCGATGTGGAGAGCGCTGCTGGAGCAGAGCCGGAAAGTATTTCGGAAACAGCAGAGGTAAGAGAAGCGCTCCGCCAGATTGTGTTCCCGGCACTCATGGCAGAAGTCCCGGAGGAGATTTCTTCCCTGATGGAAGAAAAGGACGCGGATTTTACCGGAAAAATGGCGGGAAAGGACGAACTGTTCTGGACAGAGGAAACGGCTCTGAAAACAGTACTGTCGCAGGAAAGCTATGATGACAAAATGCTGTGTATACAGAATATGGAGCGTTATAACGGAAAAGATAAGGGGAGCTTCCTTCTTATTTTTGAGGAAACTCCGTTAGCGGCGCGGCAGAGGGTGCAGGGTGATCTGTGGTATTTTGACAGCGAAACGGCGAAAAAACTTTTGGATGATACGGTTTTTACGGGAATGCAGCTTGTGACGGGAGAGGCAGAGCCTTATCTGGTCGTGAGGATGCAGGAGGAGAAGCAGGAAAAGGCGGCGGTTTATACTGTAATAGAAGATCAGGTGCAGTCCTTTTTTACAGATTCGGTTTCCGTCCATGTGACAGAAGGAGGAATCCGGGTAGATTATCCGGCGGAGGCATTCCGGTATAATCCTCTTGTGGGCGAATGGACGGACGGAGAAAATACTGTGCCGTATTTTTACAGGCGGACGGCTGAGGGATTTACACCTTTTATATGGAAGGAACTGTCCGTGCAGGAATATCTGGCATACGCCCGGGCAGAGGAAGCAGATGAAGCGGCAAAGCAATATCAAAGGGAGCTGGAGGTGCAGTTTTATACGAGCATAGACGGCGGAACAGAATATGCTTATGAGTTTTTTTTGATCGGCGACGGGATGGTCGGCTACCGGAAGCGCTGCGTCGGAGAAGCCTCTGAAAACGGAGGAGAGATAGGGCATGCGGTAGCGGAATACACCTGGCAGATTTCCACGCTGGACGATGGAAAACTGAAAAAAGACGGCGTTTCATTCGGCGGAGAAGGATATTATTTTGAAGATTGGGAAGAACGAAAGCAGGAGCTGGAAAGCTTAAATGAAATTCCGGCAGAGCTGCAGGCGAATCGGGTCGGCGAGGCATCTCGCACGATGCGGGCGGCAGAGAAAAAGGCGCTGGAAAGTGTGCTCACGGCTCAGGAATACCCGGAGGATGCGGTTTGTTTTGTTTCGGCGGCGGATTTTGACCGCAGCGGGTCGAAAGAGGCATTTGCGGCAGTCGGAAGCTATGACGGAGCATTTGGCGCTCCGGTATGCGACCTTTGGTATGTGGGCGAGGATACGGCGCAGCTCCTTGAGGAAAATATCCCGTTAAAGGGAATGGAAAAGGCAGGGACGGGAAATGCGGCGGCACAGCTTTTTAAAGGGTATGGAGACGGCGGCAGGAACGACCTTTTATTTGCGGTAAAGGACGGTGCGCCCGTAAGATGCCTTGAAGATATGGGAAGCTTTGCGCCGGATGGAACAGGCGGACTGCTCGCATGGGCGGCAGGAAAAGAGGCGTCTGCGCCGGAGTATTTCCATATGGAAAAGGGAACGGCGATACCGTATGAGGTGAGTCAGATGCCGCTGGATGATATTTTCGACTATGAAAATGGAAAAGCGGTATACGCGAGCATTATGCGTCAGGCGGGGGACGATACCGGAAAGGTTAGCTGCCTGCAGCGGGAAAACGGGCTCATCCATGTGACGTTTTCGGACGGAGAACAGCATTTTTATGAAACATATGAAGTACAGGGCGGGAAGCTTGTGCTGACAGACAGCGGCGAAGGCGGTTATACGCAGACTGCGGAAAAGGAATAGGTTGATATGGCATTTGCACATTTGCACGTCCACACGGAATACAGCCTGCTGGACGGTTCCAACAAAATCAAAGAATATGTAAAGCGTGTCAAAGAGCTGGGGATGACGGCGGCGGCTATCACGGACCACGGGGCGATGTATGGCGTGATAGATTTTTACCGCGCGGCGCGGGAGGAAGGAATCAATCCGATACTCGGCTGCGAGGTGTACGTTGCGCCAAATTCCCGCTTTGACAGGGAGCTGACGGGCGGAGACGACCGTTATTATCATCTGGTGCTCCTTGCAGAAAATAATAAAGGCTATGAAAATCTGACGAAGATAGTGAGCCGCGGCTTTACGGAAGGCTATTACTATAAGCCCCGTGTGGACATGGAAGTACTGCGGGAATATCATGAAGGCATCATCGCCCTTTCGGCATGTCTGGCGGGCGAGGTCCCGCGCTACATCCAGAAAGGGCTCGTGGATGAGGCAAAAAAATGCGCCCTGAAATATCAGGAGATTTTCGGAAAGGACAATTTTTTCCTTGAACTTCAGGATCATGGCATCCCGCAGCAGCAGACAGTGAACGCCGCGCTCCTGCAGATTTCAAAGGAGCTGGACATCCCGCTGGTATGTACGAACGACGTGCATTACACCTATGCGGAGGACGCGAAGCCCCACGACATCCTGCTGTGCATCCAGACGGGCAAAAAGCTGGCGGATGAAAACCGTATGCGCTATGAGGGCGGACAGTATTTTGTCAAGAGCGAGGAGGAAATGAAAGGGCTGTTTCCCTATGCGTGGGAGGCTGTGGAAAATACTCAGCGTATCGCGGACAGATGTCATGTGGAGATAGAGTTTGGCAAGACAAAACTGCCTCATTTTGAAGTGCCTGAGGGGTATGATTCGTGGACATATCTGAATAAGCTCTGTCAGGACGGAATGAGGGAGCGTTATCCCGAAGACGACGGCACGCTGCAGGAGCGCCTGAAGTACGAGCTGGATATCATAAAACGAATGGGATATGTGGATTATTTCCTTATTGTGTGGGATTTTATCAATTATGCGAGGGAAAACGGCATCCCTGTGGGGCCGGGACGAGGCAGCGCGGCGGGGAGCATTGTTTCCTACTGTCTGCATATCACAAATATCGATCCTATCCGATACAGTCTTCTGTTTGAGCGTTTTTTGAATCCCGAGCGAGTGTCCATGCCGGATATCGATATTGACTTCTGTTTTGAACGAAGACAGGAAGTCATCGATTATGTGGGACGAAAGTATGGCAGAGAAAAGGTAGTCCAGATTGTTACCTTTGGTACGCTGGCGGCGAAGGGCGTGATCCGCGACGTGGGACGCGTGATGGATTTGCCGTATGCCTTTGTGGATTCTATTGCCAAAATGATTCCCAACGAGCTGAATATGACGATAGACAGGGCGCTGTCTGTCAATCCCGAGCTTAGAAAGCTTTATGAAGGGGACGGACAGGTGCATGAGCTGATAGATATGAGCAAGCGCCTGGAAGGGCTGCCGCGTCATACGTCGATGCATGCGGCGGGCGTGGTAATATGCCCGGAGGCTGCGGATAATTTCGTGCCGCTCTCAAGAGGGTCTGACGGTTCGGTCACGACGCAGTTTACGATGACGACGCTGGAGGAGCTGGGGCTTTTAAAGATGGACTTTCTGGGGCTGCGGACGCTGACGGTCATCGACCATGCGGTAAAGATGATAGAAAAGGACACGGGAATCCATATTGATGTGGATCATCTTGATTACGATGACAAAAAGGTTCTGGATTCTTTGTGTACGGGCAGGACGGACGGTGTGTTCCAGCTGGAAAGCGGCGGCATGAAAAACTTTATGAAGGAGCTAAAGCCACAGAGCCTTGAGGACATCATTGCCGGAATTTCCCTGTACCGTCCGGGACCGATGGATTTTATCCCCAAATATATACGGGGTAAAAACAATCACGATGCGATCACCTATTCCTGCCCTCAGCTTGAGCCGATACTGTCTCCGACCTACGGCTGTATCGTTTATCAGGAGCAGGTCATGCAGATCGTACGCGACCTTGGCGGCTATACGATGGGACGCAGTGACCTGGTCCGCCGCGCCATGAGTAAGAAAAAACAGTCTGTGATGGAAAAAGAGCGGGCGAATTTTGTTTACGGGAATAAGGAGGAGGGCGTACCGGGCTGCGTCTCCAATGGAATCCCGGAGCAGGTCGGACTGCAGATATATGCCGAAATGATGGATTTTGCAAAATATGCCTTTAATAAATCCCACGCCGCGTGCTATGCGGTAGTTGCGTATCAGACTGCTTATCTGAAATATTATTATCCGGTAGAATTTATGGCGGCGCTGATGACTTCCGTCATAGATAACCCCGGCAAGGTGGCGGAATATATCCTGACATGCCGGCAAATGGGGATTTCGATACTGCCTCCTGATATCAACGAGGGAGAGCCGGGCTTTTCGGTATCGGGGAATGCGATACGCTACGGGCTGACGGCGATCAAGGGAGTGGGTCATCCGGTAGCGGATGCAGTGCTCGCAGAGCGGGGGCAGCGCGGAGCATTTAAAAATATCCAGGACTTTCTGGCGAGGATGACAGATTCGGATGTGAACAAGCGGAATGTTGAGAATTTCATCAAGGCGGGTGCATTTGATAGTCTTGGCGGGACGCGTAAGCAGTATATGAGCATTTTTGCCCAGCTGATGGATCAGAATCAGCAGAATCGCAAAAATAATCTGGTCGGTCAGATGTCGTTATTTGATCTGGTGGACGAATCGGAAAAGGAAAATTATGAGGTGCGCCTGCCGGATGTGGGTGAGTACCCGAAGGAAGTCGTGCTGACTTTTGAAAAAGAGGTGCTTGGTGTCTATGTCAGCGGGCATCCGCTGGAGGAGTACGAGCAGCTTTGGCGCAAGCACATCACGAATACGACAGCTGACTTTGTTCTGGATGAAGAGACGAACGATATCCATGCAAAAGACGGAGAAAAAGCGGTAATAGGCGGGTTGATAGCAGAAAAGAAGATAAAATACACCAAAAATGACAAGGTAATGGCATTTTTGCAGGTGGAGGATCTGGTCGGTACCGTGGAAGTCATTGTGTTCCCGAAGACATATGAGCAGTATGGAACAAAAATCATCGAGGATAACAAGGTTTTTATAAAGGGCAGGGTGTCAGCGGAGGAAGATAAGGACGGCAAGCTGGTGTGCGAGTCCATTCAGGAGTTTGACGAGATACCGAAAAAAGTATGGGTCAAGTTCCCGACGATGGAAGAGTACAGGAACCGCTGCGGGGAGCTGCTCTCGGCGATTTCCGATTCCGATGGAAAAGACAGCGTCGTGATATATATAGAAAATCCCCGTTCCATGAAGCAGCTTCCGCCCAATCAGAGTGTGTGCGCAGACAGAGTGCTGCTGGAACGTCTCGAGAAGTTTTTCGGGGAAGAAAATGTGAAAGTGATGTGACAAGTATTTTTAGGGAAAAGCATTGAAAATGAGTGTTGATTAGATTAGAATATAACTAATGGTAAAAATACTGATGAAAGCGTAGGGGAAGACCTAACAGCGCCATATGGCGCAGGACAGGAGGAGCTATGGCATCTAAGATAAAGACAATCGGAATCCTCACCAGCGGCGGTGACGCGCCGGGTATGAATGCGGCTATCCGCGCAGTTGTGCGTAAGGCAATCTGCAACGGGGTAAAGGTAAAAGGCATAAAGAGAGGATATCAGGGTCTATTAAATGAAGAGATAGAGGATATGGACGCGCGCAGCGTTTCGGACACGATACAGAGGGGCGGTACGATACTCGGTACGGCACGCTGCCTGGAATTTAAGACGGAGGCCGGACAGAAGAAGGGTGCGGATATCTGTCGCAAGCACGGTATCGACGGTATGGTAGTGATAGGCGGTGACGGCTCTTACAAGGGGGCGCAGGCGCTTTCCAGAATGGGTATCAATACGATCGGTATTCCGGGTACGATAGACCTGGATATTTCCTGTACGGATTACACGATAGGATTTGACACCGCAGTGAATACAGCAATGGAGGCGATAGATAAGGTACGTGATACCTCATCCTCCCATGAAAGATGCAGTATTATCGAGGTAATGGGACGCAATGCCGGCTATATTGCCCTGTGGTGCGGTGTGGGCAGCGGCGCGGAGGATATCCTCCTCCCGGAAAAATATGACTACAACGAGCAGGCGCTTATCAATAATATCATTGATAACCGTAAGAAAGGAAAGACCCATCATCTTATCATCAATGCAGAAGGGATAGGTCATTCCACATCCATGGCAAAGCGTATTGAGGCGGCGACAGGTATGGAAACGAGGGCGACAATATTAGGATACATGCAGCGAGGCGGCAGCCCGACCTGTAAGGACCGTTATTATGCGTCGATCATGGGCGCATATGCAGCGGATATTCTGTGCGCAGGCAGCACGAATCGTGTGGTTGCATACAAACACGGTGAATTTGTGGATTATGATATCGAAGAAGCGCTTGCGATGCAGAAGGAGATTCCGGAATATGAATATCTGGTAAGCAAGCTTTTATCGACCTGATGGAAAAAGACAAAAGGAGAAGTGAAATGATCACAGCGGTATCCAACAGCAGGGTCAAGCGGCTCGTGCAGTTGAATCAGAAAGCAAAAGCGCGTCGGGAAGAGGACGTTTTTGTGGTTGAAGGCGTGAAGATGTTTCTGGAAGCGCCAAGAGAAAAGCTGCGCGAAGTATATGTATCAGAATCTTTTCTGGAAAAGTGCAGCTGCCGGGAGCAGCTGGAGAAAACAGGATATGAAGTTGTTTCCGATCAGGTTTTTGCGAAGATATCCGATACGTGCACGCCGCAGGGGATACTGTGTATTGTGGAGCAGTTTCATTATGATATAGAGCAAATGCTCCGGAAAGAAAATCCGGTTTTTCTTCTTTTGGAAAATATCCAGGATCCGGGCAATCTCGGGACGATGCTGCGGACCGGGGAGGGCGCGGGGATTTCGGGCGTGATAATGAGCCGGGATACGGTGGATTTGTATAATCCGAAAGTTATCCGCTCTACGATGGGGAGTATTTACCGGATGCCGTTTTTATATGCAGAGGATTTTGCGGGAGCGATAAAGAAGGTACAGAGGGCCGGCGTATCAGTATATGCAGCCCATCTGAAAGGAAAGACTTCCTATATTAGACAGGATTATCGGAAGAGCACGGCGTTTTTGATAGGCAACGAAGGAAACGGCTTGAAGGAAGAAACAGCAGAACTGGCTGATGTCTATATCAGGATTCCGATGGAAGGACAGGTAGAATCGCTTAATGCAGCGGTTGCGGCTTCGGTCCTCATGTATGAGGCACACAGACAGAGAGAGGACTGAGGGAGGAATTTTAATGAAGATAGGTTTTATCGGGCTTGGAAATATGGCGCAGGCAATGATAGGCGGTATTCTGAAAAACGGCCTTGCAGCGCCGGAGGAGATTTACGGCTCTGCAAGGACGGCAGAAACTGAAAAGAGGATAAAAGAACGTTACGGTATCTGTGTGACGGGAGATAACCGGAAAACTGCCGAAGAAGCGGATATTGTGGTACTTGCGGTAAAGCCCCAGTTTTTTGAAGATGTGACAGGTCAGCTCAGAGGGATTGATTTCGGGAAAAAGACGATCGTGAGCATCGCGCCCGGAAAGAGCCTTGCATGGCTGGAAAAAGCGTTCGGCGCAGAGCTGGCGTTTGTACGGGCGATGCCGAATACGCCGGCGCTCGTTGGAGAAGGCTGTACGGCGGCATGCTTTGGGAGTCGAGTGAGCGAGACTGCAAAGGATGCGGTAATACAGATGCTTGGCAGCTTTGGAAAAGCGTTTGAAGTGCCGGAGCGTCTGATGGATGTCGTGCCGGGTGTCAGCGGATGCGCTCCGGCATGGGTATTTATGATGATAGAAGCGATGGCGGACGGAGCGGTTGCAGAAGGGATGCCGAGGGCGCAGGCATATGAATTTGCAGCACAGGGCATTTTGGGAAGCGCAAAGCTCCTTCTGGAAACCGGAAAGCATCCGGGAGAGTTAAAGGATATGGTGTGTTCTCCGGCAGGTTCGACGATCCAGGCGGTTCGCGTTCTGGAGGAAAAAGGGTTCCGGGGAGCGGTAACGGATGCGGTAATAGCCTGTATTGAGAAGTCCCGCAGCCTGTAAAATGTTACAAAGATATCGCAGTTGGGGGATTTGTCCACAACATCAATATATGGTATAAAAAGAGGTCCGAAGGCAAAAATAGCCTTATCGGTCCTTTTTTTATGCCGTTTTTATGCTGTGAAAAATGGTCCGTCAAATTAAAGCGATAAAGCAAAAATTGTATAATAGCAGCAAAAAAAGGAGAAATTGCAAGAGCATTTCATGAAAATCATGAAAAACAGAAATATTATGTAATCCTAAAAGGGAGGAATTTCACAGAAATGTCACATTTATCCCGAAAGCCTTGACATAACTCTGTAATATTGCTATTATACTGGGCGTAACAAATGTTAATAAGTTTGTAACATTTGAAACGACTCTGTAACAGCAAAGGCTTCCCACGAGCTTTTGTACAGAGCAAAAAATGGAGGTTAAGATGAAGACTAAAGGCAGAAAGTTGTTTCGTGGAATGTTGGGTGCGCTGGCAGCCGTTGTGCTGATGGGCGTGGCATACACGACAACCGTTATGGCGAGTAGCATCGGAATGATTGATACAGCAGACCTGTTGGATATCCATGCGGAGGCGGATGCCGGATCCGAGGTGGTAGGGCAGGTAATGGACGAAGGACATGTTGCTATCCTTACAAAAGGCGACGGATGGGTTCAGATTCAGGCGGGCAATATCATAGGCTGGGTTCCTGCCGATAACCTGATTGAGAAGGAGATTTCCAATGAAGAGGCGGTCGCAGCCAACGAAGAGGTAATCGGAAGACAGGCAAAAGAATTGGAACAGGACAATATAGAGGCTGAAACGCAGGAAGAACAGGCAGAGGCTCAGGAAGAACAGACAGAAGTTCAGACAGAGACTTTGGAGAGCGTACAGGATATGACGGCGGCAGAGGATGTGGCGGATGCGGAAGCATTTGCAAGGGAAGTCGCAGTAAGCGTGCAGAAGGCAGATCTGGATAAGGCGCAGGAAGAAGCTGCTAAGAGAGCTGCAAGAGAAGCAGAAGAGCTTATAAAGGCGCAGGCAGAGGCTGCTGAAAGGGCACAGAAAGAAGCTGCAGCGATCATAAAGGCGCAGCAGGAAGCAGCAGCACGTGCGGCAGCAGAGGCGGCAGCACAGGCAGAGGCGCAGTTGAGGGCACAGCAGGAAGAAGCGGCGCGGGCAGCCGCAGCGGCGGCACAGGCCGAAGCGGAAAAAGCAGCTGAGGCAGCGCGCAGACAGGCAATTTTGAGTGCCAACGGCATTACGGAAGAAGATTTGTATTTATTGGCGAATATCATTTATTGTGAAGCGGGCTGCGAGCCTTATATCGGAAAAGTAGCAGTCGGAAATGTGGTGATGAACCGGGTAAAGAGCAACAGACAGCCGAATACCATTCAGGGCGTGGTGTATGCAAAAGGACAGTTTTCCCCTGTGAGGAACGGTTCTCTGGAACGTGCACTCCGCAGAAGCAGCGCGGACGAATCCTGCTATCAGGCGGCACTGGAAGCACTTTCAGGGGCAAAGCCCGTTGGAGATAAGCTGTTTTTCAGACGCGTCAACGGTCGGCCGGGGCAGGTTATCGGGCATCATGTATTCTATTGATGAATTTCCCGGAGCATAAGTTTGAAAATAGAATTTAGAATTTCTGAAGTGCGCGTTTTTCGCGCACTTTTTTGTATGCCGGGAAAGCTCCTTTCTTATCGCACAAAAAATGCAATTGCGTGCACTTGCGAGAAAGAAGGATATTTCCGGGTGGAATGCCGGGCTGACACAGACGGAGTGGGATTCTTGACATAAAAACTGCAATTTGATATGATGTTGTAACAAAAACGTAACATTTTAGACTGATAGACCGACACAGGAAATGAAGCGGCATTTGGTCTGATAACAGGAGAATTTCATGTGGGAAATAAGCCGGATGGTTTATATTTTACATAGCTGTTTGTGCCGGAGCGTCACAGATAGTTTTTAAGGCAGAAGAGAAATCGCCTACGCTCCGGAATGGGGATTAAAATGAGATTATCGGGGATTTTTGGTATGATTGGAGCCGGCGTGATAGCAGGAGCATTAGCAGCAGGTGTTTCTGTAGAGGCTGCAGGGAAGACAGACTGGAAGAAGGGTGCGGGAGTTGGCGCATGGCTGGCAGCTGAAGAAGAGGAAGCGGAAGCAGAGCAAAGGCCGGAGGATGCAAAGGGAGAGGTCGGACCGAAATCTGCATTGGAGGATGAAAAGGAGAAAAGCAGACTGGAACAGACGCAGGAGGAAGAGCAAAAGAGTCTGGAAATGCTTGTGATGGCGGACGTGAACAATATTTTGAACGTGCGTACAGCTCCGGACAGCGAGGCAGAGCTGGAGGGCTATCTGTATGCAGACTGCGGAGGAGTTATCCTGGAACGGCGGGATGGCTGGACAAGGCTGGAATCCGGGGAACTGGAGGGCTGGGCAAAGGACGATTATCTTTTGTTTGGAGAAGAGGCAAGGGAGGCTGCAAGGGATGCCGGGCGCGAGATAGCCACCACAACGACGGGAGCCTTGAGGATAAGAAAAGAGCCATCGAAGGATGCGGGTGTTTATGATCTTTTGGAAGAGGGATCAAAATATGAGGTGATAAACGACGAACAGGTGGAATTTGCCGGAGGAAAAGAAATTCCGGACGGTTGGGTTGCCGTGGATTATGGCGGGAAAACAGGATATGTGTCTGCCGATTATGTGGATGTTTCGTTTGAAGTGGATTTCGGGGAAACGCTGGAGCAGGTGGAGGAGCGCAGAAAAGCCGAACAAAAGCAGGAAGAGGCTTTAGAAAAAGCGGCAGCTGAGAAAGTTTTAAAAAAGGAAAACAAAAAGGACGGACAGAAAAAGACGGAGAAATCAGATGCTGAGACGCTGAAGGCGGCAGTTGCATCGGTAGAGGACAGCATTCTTCTGGCTGCACTGATACAGTGTGAGGCAGGAGATGAGCCGTATGAGGGGCAGGTCGCGGTAGGCGCAGTAGTAATGAACCGTGTGAAGAGCGGGGCATATCCGAATGCGATAAAAGATGTTATCTATGCGTCGGGGCAGTTTACGCCTGCGGGAAGCGGCCGTGTAGCGCGGGTGATAGCTTCGGGAAAGTTAAAGCAGAGCTGCCTTCAGGCGGCGCAGGAAGCGATGGCAGGAGTCAGTCCGGTCGGTGCGGCGACCCACTTCAGGAGAGCGGGCAGCCGTGAGGGGATTGTGATCGGAAATCATGTTTTCTGGTAGGAAAGTTCGGTATTCGGCGAGGTTGAAGAACGGAATATTACCTGAGATGAAATATAGATGGTCTCATAGCGCGCGTGAGGATGCTGGATACGGTAAAGTATCTGGGCTGCGAGCCGGGTTCCGATATCGAGATTAAATACCTGAACGGATGTAAGGTCTTCCGCTGCCGGATTTTCGGCGATATCATCGAAACCGGAGACTGCCACATCCTCGGGAACGCGGTACCCACGCCGTTTCAAAAGCTGGATAAGCAGACAGGCGACATAATCGCTGACGCAGACGAAGGCATCGGGCATTTTTGAGAGCGAGTTTAAAAAAGCGTCAATCTCTTCTTTATAGGTGTCTGCACCGATAGTTCCGGTCATCATAAGCTCGGGATGAAGTTCAAGACCGTGATTTTTCAGTGCGGAGGCAAAGCCCATAAAACGTTCGTAATTGGACTGGGCATAATCAATATCCCCGATGAAACTGAAAACGTGCCTGCCCTGCATGATGAGTTTTTCCGTAATCTGCGAAATAACGGAGCTGTTTTCCATTAAAACGAGATCTCCGTTAAGGGCGGAAAAGGGAACGTGAGTTGCCGTATCAAGAAAAACCTTTGGAATAGGGGCGTTGGAGAGCAGACGGAGAAGCTGGTGATGATACACATTCATGACGATCATCCCGGAAACCTGTCCGTTTGTAAAGGTGGACGGAAGCTGATAATTTTCGTTGATTTCCGACGGAAGATAGGTATAGATAAGGTTGACGTTATGAAAGGACAGCTCTTTGGCTATCTGGTGGATGATGCTCATCCAGAAAAGGGAGCTTTCGGGACGGCATACGGCCAGAGCGATGTTCGTGGGAAGCTGTGTGTCCAAGGCAGCAGGGGGTTCGGAAACTGCTGCTGTCGTTGGTATTTTATAGTTCAGTTCTTTTGCCCGGAGCAGGATTTTTTCACGGAGAGCGTCGGAAACATTGTCCTGACCGCTGAAAACTTTCCAGACGGTAGTACGGGAAATGCCGAGAGAAGCTGCAATGTCCTGCATGGTCGTTTTTTTCATAGGAAATCCAATCCGCGTGCTGAGGCACGCTCATTTTAAATTCGGTAATCCGGCCTGTAGAGCGGGGCGTTTGATGAGATGTATCAAAGCGGCTCAGACTTTGGCCAAAGTGTCGTTATATTTCATCATATCATAGGAAATACTGTTTTAAAAGGCAAGAATGCATTTTTTTAAGTTTGCTCAACGGCAGGCATTTGAGGAAATCCAGAGCCTTTCGTCTTTGCAGTTTTTGTGATATGCTTGGAGTGGTATTTATTGTCCGGCAGTTTTTACCGCTGCATCTACAAGGCGGGAAAAGGTCTGGAAGACTGCAATAATATTATAGCATATCAGAACGGAGAGATGACATGGGAAAAAGACTTTTGGACGCTGCAGCCTCAGAGACGGCTGTCATGACAAAAAAAGAACTGCTCGAAGCGATAGCCGCCAGCGAAGGGCGCGTGATGGCGGCAGAATGTATCGGAGTGACGATGCCGCTTTTGTCTGACGTGACGAACGCGGAAGCGGTCGCAGCGATGGGGGCGGATATTGTTCTTTTGAATATGTTCGATGTAAAGGAGCCGAAGATAGGGGCGCTGCCGGAGGTCAGACCGGAGGAAACCGTAAGGGAGCTCAAACGGCTTACAGGAAAGGTCGTGGGAATCAATCTGGAGCCTGTCAAGACGGACGGGCAGAATGCAGGAACGCTCTGGCAGATGTCGGAAGGACGCCGCGCGACTGCCGAAAATGCGCTCCGGGCGGCGGATATGGGCGTAGATATCGTGCTTTTGACAGGAAATCCGGGAAACGGAGTGAGCAACGATGCGATAGAGCATTCTCTGCGTGCGATTCGGGAGGCTGTGGGCAGCAGACTGATACTGGCCGCGGGAAAAATGCATGCGTCAGGCGTGCTTTCAGAGGGCGGTGAAAAGATAGTCACGAAAGAGGATATCCGTGCGTTCCGGGAAGCAGGTGCGGATATCATCCTTTTGCCAGCTCCGGGGACCGTTCCGGGTATTACGATGGAATATGTGCGGGAGCTGGTCGTATACGCGCATGAGCTTGGGGCGCTGACGATTACTGCCATCGGTACGTCTCAGGAGGGGAGCGACCCGTCAACAATCCGGCAGATAGCGCTGATGTGTAAGATGACAGGTACGGATATCCATCATATCGGTGATTCGGGTTATGTGGGGATGGCGCTGCCGGAAAATATCCTGGCGTACTCTATCGCCATACGGGGAGCGCGTCATGCATATCGCAGAATGGCGATGTCTGTAAACCGGTAGGATTTTTAAGGGCGGCAGCCGGAAGGAGTGATTTTTTGGAAAAGGCATATAAGCTGGAGTTCGGAAGCCATGCGGGCGGAGAGTTATTCATGACATGCTGCGGCTGTTCCCGGACGGAGCCGCTTCACAGCTTCGGACCGGCGCTGAAACCGCATTACCTTATTCATTTTGTTCTGAGTGGCAAAGGGATATTTAAGATAGATGGAGAAGAATACCCTCTTGAGGGAGGCTGCGGTTTTTTGATAGAGCCGGGGCAGATGAGTTTTTATCAGTCTGATGAAAAAGAGCCATGGACTTATATATGGGTCGGGTTTGCCGGGATGAGAGCTGAGGAATATGTGAAAAGTATGGGCCTTTCGGCAAGGCATCCCATCTTTCATTCGGAGAGCTCTGACGAATTGTACGGAATCGTGCGGGATATGATGGACCATAATACATTTGGGGTATCCAATGAGCTGCGCCGAAACGGGCTGCTCCATATTTTTTTGTCAGTGGTGGCGCAGAGCGCTCCGGCGGCGCGCAAGGAGAACCCGGATAAGGCGAACCAGTATGTGCGCCGCGCGGTGGAGTTTATCCAGCGCAATTACTGCAATCCGATCCGTGTAACGGATGTGGCGGATTATGTGTGTATCAACAGAAGCTATCTGTATACGCTGTTCCAGAAATCGCTTGGAATGTCACCGCAGCAGTTTTTGTCCACATATCGTCTGACAAAGGCGGCGGAAATGCTCATGCTGCCGCAGCTTCCGGTGGAAAGCATCGCGCTGTCCTGCGGTTATCAGGATCCGCTTGTGTTTACGAAGGCGTTCCGACAGATGAAAGGAATGTCGCCGACGATGTACCGTAAACAGATGCAGCAGGATGAGAATCGCGTAAACCGGGAGCACTTAAAACAGGTGGAAGAGTTTATCGCTAAGGTAGGGCGGCTGGACCTGGGCGGGGAGCCGTGATGGATACAGGGGGATTTTGCCATGACAGAGAAAAAGCGATGCAGCTGGTGCAATTTAAAGAATGAGACGTATATCCGTTACCACGATGAAGAATGGGGCGTGCCTGATTTTGAGGACAGATATCTTTTTGAGATGCTTACGCTGGAATCTTTTCAGGCGGGACTTTCGTGGGAATGCGTGCTGAATAAAAGAGAAGCGTTCCGAAAAGCATACGACGGGTTTGAACTGGATAAGGTATGCGCTTACGATGAAAAAAAGATGGCAGAGCTTGCAGAAGATGCGTCCATTATCCGAAACCGCTTAAAAATCCGCGCGAGCGTTGAAAATGCCCGGATATTTAAGCGCATTGCAGAGGAGTACGGGAGCTTTTATGAATATCTGAAAACCTTTACGGGAGGGGAGCTCTTTACCGAAACAGGGCAGACCCGTTCGCCGCTGTCCGATGCGGTCAGCGAGGACTTAAAAAAGCGCGGGATGCGTTTTGTGGGGACGACCATCATTTATTCGTATCTGCAGGCGGTGGGCGTGATAGATTCCCATGAGAAGGGATGTTTTTTGTATAAGGGAGAATAAATAGAGCCGGGGTATCCCGGCTTTATTTTGCGCATATTTTTTATTCGACAGGAAAG
>ENA-ORMO01002261-ORMO01002261.1-human-gut-metagenome-genome-assembly--contig:-NODE-2261-length-15965-cov-2.752546_pt1 | contig 15965 bp, 18 predicted proteins | sample MGYA00242106_ERZ509001 | MGnify/ENA primary metagenome ERZ509001 (study PRJEB26280, sample SAMEA2338736) | human gut metagenome | biome: human gut; feature: human-associated habitat; material: faeces... | reverse complement strand
GCGTGAGAAAGAAAAAAGGGAAATGCTTGAGGCGTTCAGCGGCGTTGATGAACTGAAAGGTATTAACGATATGTTGCCGCAGTTAGATTACATCATTGAGCATAACAAGTGGTTAGCCAACGACGACATACCTATGGACGAAAAGTATTTGACGGCGTATATGATCGCAAACGGCGTAAATTCTGCGAATACACCGCCACCGTCAGACCCAACAGCAGAAGAATTAATGAAATACTACGACAGCAATCCTGAATTTCAACAAATGATTGAAAAAAAGAGATTGGACGACATTAAACAAAGTCAGCAAGTGCCTGCAATGTCAGCGTCAAACGGCGCTGTAAACGCGGCATTAACAATAAAGGAAAAACCAACAACTTGGGACGACGCCTCCAAAAGAACAAAAGATATGTTCAGAGGGAAATAACGTACCCACATTACAAAAGAGGGAGAATTTTTAAATGGGAAGAGAACAAAACTTAAAAACTATTGAAGAGGCTCTAAAATCTAACTACTTACCGGTATGGAATAACCTACTCGGTATCGAGCCTACACCACTACTATCAAAAATCAAGAAAAAGCCATTGGTAGCAAATGAGATTGTTGCGTCAGCTCCAATCGGTCTATCGGGTGGCTTTGGCTACGGAGAAGAAGGACTTGCAACGCCTGAGGCGGGCAATGTTATGTTCAAACGTTTCAGAACATACGCAAAAGATATGTACTCAAACGTTGAATTGTCAATCAAAGCTGTACAGCTTACAGGCAAGAACGGCTCTATGGCAAATGCACTTGACACAGAAGTTAAGGCGGCGTACGAAACAGCAAAATGGAACGTCGGACGTTCACTATTCGGCAACGGTACAGGTGCATTAACAAAGGTTGTTAAACAGACAACTCCGACAACAAAAGTTGAAGTGACTGACATTAAGTACGTCAAGGAAGGTTTGATTGTAGACTTTTATCCGACTGCGGCTACAACGCCAAACGACGTGGTTGCTAAACAGTTACGAATTATGGCAATTGACCGTACAAAGAACAGCAATGGTAACTATGAGATTACCCTTGACAAAGCACCTACAACAGCACTTGTTGACGGCTTTATGACGGTGCAGAACTCATTTAACCGTGAAATCACAGGTCTTGGTGCTATCTTCGACGATGAAGTTCCAACAATTTACGGTGTAAGCAAGGCAGACAATCCGTTTGTCAAGCCTATTGTTATTGACGCAAATGATAATGTTGAGGACAACATTATCAGAAAGGCTCTAAGACGTGCCGAAAAGGACAAGAACTCAAAGGTTGATATGCTGTTGTGCGGTGACGAAGCGTACGACCACTACGCAGAATACCTAAGAGTAAACAATATCAGAGTTGAACAGAACACCTTACAGGGTGGTTTCAAATCAATTCAGTTTGATTTCGCCAACAGACAGGTTGATGTTGTCAACGAAACGTTCGTGCCGGATGATGAAATTTGGGGTGTTGATACATCAGCACTTGAATTACATACACAGGAATGGAAATTTGCTGACCTACAAGGCGGTGGTATTTTCAACCTAAAGGAAAATTCATCAGTTTACAGAGCATTGCTTGCAAACTACGGTGACCTTATCTGCTCAAATCCGGGCGGTCTAATCAGAATTTACAACTGTATTTAATTCTAACGGCAAGGTGATTATATGTTGCCTTGCCATTATTTTGCCGTTATTTTAGGTACTTGCTGAAATATTTTTTTCTGAAATGCGGTGATAAATTGGAACAAGCAGAAGTAACACTTAAAGAAATATACGAAAAGGTAAGTCTTAAAGTGCCTTTGGAACAGCGACGGTTCTTTAATTTCTTTAACGACACCGTTGCAGAACTTGAAGCATTATATCCCGACTTACTATTCAAAGAAGGTGTGCATTTTACACCGGTACACGATTTATCGGACGAAAACGTTGTATTACCGCTTTATACTCCGGCAATCGTGGACAATATCTTATACCTTTGCGGTTACGACCAACAAGGTATATTCAAACAAGAATTTACACGAAAATCAAGAAATGCCTATGTGCATTATTGGAAAAATCACGCACATAACAGACGTGTACGACGAATGAGGTGGTAGAGAAGTGTTTGACAGTGGAATATCTGCAAAAGCGTTAATAGCAGAATTACAGAGTGAAGTGGACGTCGCACTTCCTATCTCAAATTCGACGTATGTAACGTGGCTGAACAGCCTGCAATGGCTGTTATACAGTGCGATTATAAAAGAACAGAACGACTTGATAATTACCGAACCGCAAGAGGATGTTATACAGCTTGCAAACCTTGATGTTTCGGATAATGAAGCACCGATACGGTTTGAAGATATATATGCGGTGTATGCAGATACAACACAATTAATAAAGACGAGTATAACGAGCGGTTTCGTATTTCCCGATTGTTTTTATAAAAAAGGTGATAATTTAGCTGTTAAAATGCAAAAAACACCTAATTTTATTAAATTAATCTATCATATCAAGCCTAAATTGATAAAAGTAAATGAAAATGACGAGATACAAGACGGTAACGTGATGATACCGATAGAATTTATCGAATTGGTAAAGTCAAAGTTGAGAGGCGAGGCGTATTCACTTGAAAATGAGTACGGTCCTGCGTCAAATTGGCTCAACAATTACAATATTTTACTTGAAAATTTCAAACAATGGCTATCTGATAAAGCCCAACAATTTGGACAGTAAAGGAGAGGTTATATGGCAAAGAAACAAAACGAATTACAATTCGGACAAGTACCATTACCACAGGCACTAAAGCAATATAGCCTTTCCAAACTGAATTGGAGCGGTTTAAACAGACGGCAAGTTATAGATACAGGTGCTTTGTCTATGGAATGCAACATTTCTACAGCCGAGGCACCTTATTTAACACCGTCGCAAAGCAGGGCAGACATATTGTCCGATATGGGACTTAAATACAAACACCCTATATCGCTATTCAGTTTTGATGATTTCCTTGTTGTTATCTATCGTGACGATACCGAATTAAAACTTGATTATCTTGTTTTGAGCGACAAGAAAAACAGCAAAGGGCAAATCACAAAAGTATATACAGGTCTAATAAAAAAGGGTGTGACAGAAGAAACTGACGCGATACAGCGTAGTATGGTGCAATTCAATGTATATGAAAATGCCGTTGATGTACTTGGCGGCACATATGTAAAGAAATTGATACTGTTTCCTGACAAAGTATCTATGTTTATGAAGATTGTAGATACAGACAAAGATCCTACTACATTTGACAAACAGGCAGTTGAGGACGGCAATGCCGATATTGATGTTATGTATTGTCAAAAAGAAAGCAGTGGCAAAAAAACTTACTATGTTTGGAATGGGGCGATAGGCAGATTTACTTTGACAGGTGGCGTGAACTACTTTAAAACAAGCAATTTGGACGTTGAAATAAAAAAATACTACAACGACGGATATACGCAGACGAAAGACGAGTATTACAATGACGGTTACAGAAAGTCAAGTAAACAAACGTATAATGACGGTTACAAAAAGACGGAATATAAGGTGTTCCGTGACGGTTATGTGCCGATAGAAGATACGAATGAAACAACATATGACGGTGGCGATGTGTATTACTACGAAAGGCAAGGTGAATACTCGCCGTATACATACACCGTTGCCACTTGGTTACAGCAAGGCGATAAGTTAAAAGGCAAAGGCTTATATCAAAGAGAGCCTGCACCATTGGGAACAAATACAAATGTAACATTTTACGAGCGAACAGGCACTTCGTTCCCTTATACATATGTGAAAGTTCGTAATCTGAAAACAGGCGATAATATATCAAGTTATTATGAAAAGGTTTCTGATAGTACAGGTACGGTTCAAACCAAACTATACGTAAGAAAAGCTGATGATAACGGTACGATAATACCGTATGAGTATGAGGAAGTAACTGATATTGCATACGGTACGAATATAACCGATTATTATGAAAAGATAAGCGACAAAGAAGTTACGGCAAAAGCATATTACAAAAGGACCGAAAACACCGATAAGGATAGCGACGATAAATACAAATACGAATTGATTAAAAATCTTGAAAACGGCAAGAAAGTATCAAAGTATTATGAATTTACCGAAAACTATGCACCGCCTGAGGGGAGCAATAAGAGTTGCTATTGGCTTAACACATACGATAATCAAACCTATCAATTTTGTAGCGATATAGGTGACGGAAAAAGTGGGTTTGGAATAACTGTTTCGCCGTCGTTCCCTAATCTAAAGTATGCAGTAGTGCATTTATCACGACTTTTCGGAGTTGATGAGGATAGAGTACACGTTTCAGGCTATAACGACTATACGAATTGGAACTTAGACACCGTAGCTGAAAGTAACGAAAGCAATGCGTGGAGCAGTGCCTCACAAACCAACACAAAAGCAGGCGGTAACTTTACAGGTATAACAGTGTATGACAACCACGTTGTTTGCTTTAAACGTGACTTTATGCACGAAATATACAACAGTAAAAATCCGTTCAGATTGGTTGACGTGTATGCGGAGGGGTCTATTGACAACAGGAGCATACAAGAGGTAAACGGCAAACTGATATTTGCGTCAGATGATGAAATCAAGGTGTATACAGGCTCACAACCGCGTGAGATTGGCTATAATCTTGGAATTGACGAGTTCAAAAGTGCCGTTTCGGGTAGTGACGGAAGAAACTATTACTTGTATTGTACAGACAGACAAGGCGAAATGTATCTGTTTGTGTATGACACAATGGTCGGTCAATGGTCGCAACAAGTGATTAATAGTGAAGTATTAGGCTTTGCACATAACAAAAACGGTATGTATATGTTATGCAAAGACGGTGTTGTATACAAAATGGATACGAACAAATATACGGACGATTGGAGCTGTGAAACGGACTTATCAACCATACTGACATCATCATCTTCAAGCACATATCAGACAGTAAATATCAAACATATAGCAAAATTTCAAATGCTTGCGTATATTGAGGGGCGTTTCAAGGTGTATGCACTGTACGACAATGAAGAATTTAATCCTGAAACATCGCAGTTGCTATATGACAGTAACGGTCGGAAAGGTATGCAAGCAATACGCTTAAAACCACGAATGACCGCTAATTATGGCTACAAGTTACATTTTGAGGGACACGGCTATGTACGTTTCTATGAAATGGAACTCGGTATTACTCCAGGAGGTGAGTTATTTGTATCATCAAGATGATATTAACAATATGAATTACAAACAGCTTAGAGAAACGGTATCGGAATTAAACGACAATTACGTTAAGCTGAAAAGGACATTAGAGGACGCTTTAGACAACATAGACGAAAGCAACCTCGCAACCACTTTGCGAAAAAAATTAAACGGCTATGATACTCAATTCAGTGTAACGGCTGAAAAGATAGAAAGCAAAGTATCGTATGAGGACTTAGAAAACAGTCTAAATCAATATTCAACCGTATCGCAAACGGCACAAGCTATTGAAATGTCAGTAGTATCAAGTCAAGAATACACGGATAATTCAGTAGAAACATTATCTTCAACGTTCACTATGACTGCCGACGGAATATCTACAAGGGTTTCAAAGCTAAAGAAAGGTGTGGAAACACAATTCAATCAAACAGCAGAAAAGATTGAATCACTTGCATTTGAAAAAATGAATACATCAGAGGCTATTACGGTAAAAGAAAAACCGTCCGCAAGCGATAAAACGTTGGATAAAGAAAAACTCTACAAGTATACAACAAATATTATTATTTCAATGATATTTTACAAGATTGGTTAGAGTATGACGAAAAAAACGGCATTAATTCTGCATTCACTCAAATATCAGGCGGATTTATATTGAACGGTTGCGTAAAGGTGAGCGGTGACCTTATAACAGAGGGAACGATAACAGGTACAGATATAGTTGGAGCGAAATTTTATAATGAGGATAAAAGGGCGTATGTGACTATTGGTAATTCAAGTGGTAATTATGGTGATTTGACATTGAAGCGAGTATCGAATGGCAAAGGACAAGAAGTTTTTCAGATTTACGATACGGGTGTTGGTATTGCTATAAAAGCTGTAGGAACGTCTTTTATAGGTTCGACTGGAAGTAAGACATACCCCAAAGGCACTTGGGATTTTTCGAAATGTACGGTAATAGGTTTACCGACAAGTACAAGTTAAGGAGGAAAATATATGTTATTTAGAATAGGTGATAACGTCGCAGTGACGTGTAAAAACCCAAACGAAACACTGTTGTTTATAAACAGAGTACCAACAGCTTGGTTATTCTCGATAGATATAGAGATATGTCAAAAGGTAAAGAGAATAATTGTTGAAGAACAAAATCTTAAAGATATAAAAATTGAATATGAAACTGAAGATTGTACGATTGGCAGAGGAGTTGTTGATTTGCCTATGGACAGTCTGCACAGCTTTACTATCGACTATGCAAGCGGTATGGCGCACGTTGAGTTCAAAAGGGGGATAAATAATAATGTATAACAAACCAACAAATGCAGAAGAAATGGAAGAATTCGAACGAATGACAACCGGCTTCGATTATGTATATGAAGATACAGTCGGAGCGGGAAAGATAATATATCTTAAAATGCCTGTTGTATCGGCAAATAAGAGAGGTGTGAACGATATAGGGTGGCAATGTGACGGTGACGACGTTGCTTTATATGCCACTATGTCAAGAAAACCACGCGAGACTGAACTATGGTCGGAAGTCAAAGAAAACTATGTTGTAAATAAGACTGTATCGGCGTTGAAGTTTGAAAACAAGGACACAAAGCCTTGTAATCTATGTGTAAGGGTGCGTTTAAATTAATGGGGGTGATTAAATGAAGGGTAATGTATGTTATCAAAAGACAGACTTCGGCTCTGAAACACCTGACTTGCTTAATAAATACGTTCTGAAAATAACTCAAATAGCAGGAATATCACTCAAAAAAGATATTTCAAGAGAGAGTTTAAGGCTTGCTTTAAGCGTTCCTACACTTGTATCGCAACTTGTTAATGATAAAGAGTACATAACCAAATCTGAAATTGAGATTATACAAAAATCTCTTGAAGATATGGATAGCGTGTTAAACGGCAAGATTGACGATACAAACGCAAAACTTGATGATGAAATAAACGCAAGGGAAATGCTTGAAAATGTGGTGAATACACTGCAAACACTGGCTCACAAGCACAGTAACAAGAATGTACTTGATACTATCACAGAAGATAGAGTAGCAATATGGGACAAAGTGAAAGACCTTGATAAATACTTTGACTATATTGATTTTAAGGCTTTTGTCGAAGAAATAGTATATGCATATACAAACGAACTTCAAAATCTGTACACAGCAATCGGCATTACATCATACGACGGTGGTGTATTCGGTATGGAACAGTTAGGAACAGAGCTTGACGGCGGTAACTTTGACAGTGAACCCGAAAACAGTTTTGATTGCGGTGATTTTAACCCGCTTGAACTGTCTGCACAAGTAACATCGGTCATTGATTGTGGAACGTATTAAGGAAAGGAGGATTGATAGAATGGCAACAAGATTTATAGCAAAGCACGGTTTGAAAAGCAATATAAATAGATTAACACTTTCGGAAGGCGAAATAGCTATTGCATATAGTGATGACAAATCAGAGGCTGAAATATATGTAGGTGGAAACGACAATACACCAATCCCCGCAGCAGGTGCGTCGATGAAAACAAAAAACCAAATATTTGTCGTGTGTGACGGCGACCACGACGAACTGAAATTACAGGCGGCGATAGATAGTGCGCAAAACAACAGCGTTATCTATCCTGTAGGTACACAATGTGTTTTGACAAACGAAAATACCATACGTGGTTATGGATTGACGAACAGTAGTGGTGGATGTGTTATATCATTAAAAGGTGGTATGACCCTAGATGGGTCAATGTGTGATGAATTCATTTTTAAAAACACAAATCCTGCTGAAAAACAGCATATTTTTCACATATCACAATTTGCGACAATGAAAAATGTAACATTGGTAGAAGATACTAAAACAGTGACATCTGATACAATTAATCCAATGGTATTATATGCTGAAGATGACTCGAACATTATGTTCTGTTCATTTGTCACTATATTTAGCACGCATCAAATAGGTGTATCAACATTTAAATTGGGTAAAGTACTATTTTTTAATAATGTTATAGATGGGTTTGAGGGTGCTCCAGGAAATGCAATAACGAAAGAAATTTACATTGCACGTTATGCAAAAATAATAGGGAATGAATTTTTAAATTTTACACAAAACAAACCACTTTTAGGGTTTATGCTTTCGGCGACAAATATTTTCTTTCAATGTAATTATATTGAAACTTGCGATAATTGTTTAATATCGTTAGGTGGAAGTATTATGGGAAATATTTTCAGATTTATGGAAGATTGTAGTATTAGCTGTGGTGGCGAAATTATAGGCAATATCTTCTCGTCAATATACCAAAATGAAGATACGTCATTCTTGACAAATTCGGGTAGACTAATTGGGAATCAATTTACTTCAATAAGAATTACTGGGGAATATGTTCAATTCATTGATTGTAGTAATTCTTCTATTATATCAGATAATTATATGTCTATCACATCTATACCTGCGACAGGAAGTTGTTCATTGATAGGTGCAACTGGTAAGACATTAATCTTAAATAACACGTTCTCTACTTCATCATCATTAGCCGACAATAACGAGTTTAATCTTTTAGATGTCGATGGTAACACAGTAATCAAAAATAATGTAACAAGTGCTAAATCTTTTGGTAGAATTGCAGATACTTGTATTGCAGAAGGAAATATAACATCGTGGAGTTAAGGAGGCTATTATGTACAAATTTTATAGTAAAAACGGGCAGGCACAATTCTACGAACACGGTGTCGAAATTGACGGCACTGTGTACGGAATACACGCCGATAGGGATATATTACGTATAAAACGTAGGATTGTCAATGATAAATTCGCCGAAACTGACGGTGATTTCGATATGGACACAGAAATTGCAAAAATTAAGCATACAGACATCACATTTGAACAGCCTACGGCAGAACAGCTGTCACAGATACAGTCAAAAACATTTGACAGTATGTCGGATATGAAACAATATGTTCAGTCCGTTATGAACGGTGACGAAACAATGTCACAGGACGAAATCAACGCAATGCTGTTATTAAAAATTGCGGAAATGGAGGTAGCAATTACAAATGAACAAACGACTAATTAAAATGTATTACAAAAAGGGCATTTACAAAGAAAAGGATTTAAACACATTTGTAAATGCCAGATTTATCACAGAGAATGAGAAAAAAGAAATTATGGAGGGTTAAAAAATGGCTAATAAAATTCAATTTAGACGTGGACTGAGAAAGTTACTACCAACATTGTCGTTCGCTGAGCCGGCATACACAAGTGATACAAACGAGTTTTTTATCGGCACAGGCAAAGGAAATGTAAATATGAACGGTAGCTTGTGGTATACAGGCACAGCTTTAAGCGGTACGTCTAAAAACATCAACTATACATATGCAGATTGTCCTCTTGTTAAAGTGGGTGATATGTACCTTAATACCGATTATGGCTATATCTATCAGTCTACTACAGCAGGTAGCGGTGAAGACGTAAAGTGGCAATACAAAGGTACGATAAGAGGACCACAAGGCATACAAGGTGTTAAGGGCGACACAGGAGAACAAGGTCCGCAAGGCTTGAAAGGTGATACAGGTGCAAAGGGTGAAAAAGGCGACAAGGGCGAAAAAGGTGAAACAGGAACACTTGGAAGTAATTCAGTGAAAACCGTGCATATTGCAGATGAGGCTATTACAAGAAGCAAACTTGCAGGAGATGTTTATGATTGGATAAATAGCGGTGAATATTCCGAATCTGAATGGAATTTTGACCAAACCATAAAAAATCTAATAAAAATAGGAGCAATAAACATACCGATTTTGGAATGTTATCCTGCAGAAAATATAGGGGCGAAGATAAACACAGTAGCTAAAGTAGGTGACTTGTTTATCATAAAAAATGTGGTTGCAGACCCGGATACAGAAGCAATAGAACAAATTCGCTATAATGATGATTTAGGTTCTGTTTTTGTTTTCAACGGAAGTATACAAAAAGGATATTGTGGAGTTTGTAGAGTTACTAAAGCCTTAAAAATAATAGATGTGGGAGAATATGAAAGCGGAGAGGTTAAACTGCTATTCACATTCAAACAAGGTGGAGAAGAAGTAGTAATACGCGAGGAGGATAAATAAATGAACATTTGGGAAACAATCAATATATTTTGGGTTACATTGGCGTGTAACCTATTCATAAAAACTGTATTTGTTGCAGTTATGTTAGATACGGTTTTAGGGTTACTAAGGGCAATCAAAGAGAAAAAGTTTAATAGCTGTTTCGGCATTGACGGTGCAATACGAAAATTTGCAATGATTGTATCGGTTGTGGGTTTGGCTATTTTGGACAAGCTGATAGGCTTTAATATGCTACCGTTTGTGCCGGAAGAAGTGCTTAAATATATAGGCATTACGCAAGTGGGCATATGTGAGTTTTTCTGCTTGCTGTACATAATGTATGAAAGCATTTCGATACTGAAAAATATGTGCTTGTGTGGTCTGCCGATACCGAGCAAATTGCGAAGTGGAATTGAAAAATGGCTAAACACTATGACATCAGAACTTGAGGGGAAGAAAGGGGAATAACTATGAATTTACAAGATACTGTTGCACTGATGAACAGTGCGGACTACAAGGAACGTTTCAAGGCAGAATATTATCAGTTGGCGAATCGGTTCAAAGGGTTAAAGAAAATGTTGGAGGAATGGGACAGGGGAAAACTAAAATTTTCCCCGACGTGTCCACGCAGTACATATAACATGCAACTAAACGCAATGGCTGACTATTTGGCAATTTTAGAGGCGCGAGCAGTAATGGAAGATATTGAATTGAAAGAGGTGTAGGAAATATGAGAATTGGAATTAACTGCGGACACACTGTAAGCGGCACTGTCGGTTGCGGTGCAGTCGGTTACATAGATGAGAGCGTAGAGGCACGGAAAGTCGGCTATGCACTTGAAGATTTACTAAAAAAGGCAGGGCATACAGTGCACGACTGCACAAATGATTATGCGCCGACAGTAAGTTCAAATCTAAGACAGATAGTTGATATGGCAAATTCACAGTCACTTGACTTGTTTGTATCAATTCACTTTAACAGTGGCGGTGGGCAAGGTACAGAGGTGTGGACTTACGGCGGCAAAAAGTTTGATGAGGCAGCAAATACTTGCAAGGCGATAAGTGAATTGGGTTTTAAAAACAGAGGTATTAAAGACGGCTCTAAGCTGTATGTGGTACATCACAGTGACGCGAAAGCTATGCTTGTTGAAGTGTGTTTTGTAGATACAGAGGACGCAAATAAATACAAGAAAATCGGTGCGACAGAGTTTGCAAAAGCGATTTTTAAAGGAATTACAGGACAAGTGACAAAGGATAAAACAAACAAGGAGGAATTAAATATGACACAATATGAGGAACTACTTAGCAAAATTAATGAGTTGGACAAGAAAAAGGCAGATAAATCAGAAATGATTTACGATTGCATTGACAGTAATATGCCCGAATGGGCGCATAAGCCTGTTCAGTGGTGTTTGGATAACGGTATTGTATCAGGCGCAGACGACGCGCACCTTAATCTAAACAATACAAAATTGTGGGTATGTGTTGTTGTATATCGTGCAGTTAAATTTGTTGCAGGACTTATGAAAATCAAGATTTGATAAGGAGTAAATGACTATGGGTTTGGCAGATACAATAAGAAATAAGGTAAACAGCCTTTTTAATTTCGATTCACAACAACAGAGTAATCAATTAAAAAACAAAATTGATACATTGTACGGAAAGCAAAATACAGCAACGGCACCGAACATAAATTCCTTTAACCCGTTCATCAGCAAAAGAGACGGACAGGTTATAAATAAAATGGCTGATTATAAGCCGATTGTAAACAGCAGTGCGACAAGCGATAAGGTTAGAGAATGGATAACACAAGCAACAGGTATTCAACCAACAAACACAATGTCAAATTCATCAAATTCTACTCAAAATGAAAATAGTACCGCTCTTAGCAGTGGTACTATTAATTCAAACGGTGATGATAATGTTGGTTTTAACGGAAATCTTGACAGTTCGTCGCTTGGAAGTCTTGATGTAGCAACACAACTTCCGAAACTATCAACAGCACAAATAGCTGAAATCATTAAAAAGCACTTTAATCGCAGTTCAGTCATATCAACAAGTGACGCAGAGGGTATATACAATGCTCAAAAAACAACAGGTATGAGCGCTTTGGCAATACTCGGTATCGGAGCTTTGGAAAGCGGTTGGGGTACTTCAAACATAGCCAAGAAAACCAATAATATTTGGGGTTACGGTGCTACAAATGTTAATCCTGAGGGCAACGCCCATAGATACGGTCAGATGTCACAAGGTGCTACTCAATTTGCGACTGAATTTATGAAAACATACTACAATGGGTATGGTGCAAAGTCAATTAATTCAGCAGGTACAGGTAACAATCCGAAAGGAATGGGGTATGCATACACAGACGGCGGAGCAATAGATAGCAGTTGGGCGACACAGGTAAGTTCTATTATGGGAAAACTATACAACACAGCTAAGGGTGTAAGCGGTTCAAATACAGGTAATTCATCAAGTAATTCATCAAGAAGTTATCTAAACAGATTGAGCTATGCGAACAATTCAAACACTTCGTCAGGCGGTTCTTCCAAAGGACGGCAGATTGTTGCGGCGGCAAAGCAGTATTTGGGAACACCGTATGTATACGGCGGTACTTCGTCAAGCGGTGTTGATTGTAGCGGTCTTGTACAACTCGCGGCGAAAGCAAGCGGTATTGATATACCACGAACAACATACGACCAAATAAATGTAGGGCAAGCTGTAAGCAAGAATAACTTGCAAGAGGGCGACCTTGTATTTTTCAGAGGTTCGGGCGGTAGTACGTCAGCTCCGGGACACGTCGGAATTTATATAGGTAACGGACAGTACATACAAGCACCAAAGACAGGTGATGTCGTTAAAATCAGCAATTTATCAGGACGTAGCGACTATGTCGGTGCAAGAAGAATAGCATAAGGGAGGTAAAACGAATGGCATATAATACGCAAGACGCCGTAAATACAATATTACGGCTAAAAGGTAATTGGCTTAATGCAAATGCAGAGGGCGATACAAAGAAAACGGCACAAATAGCAAACGAGGCACAAAACTATTACGGACAAATGCGTGAAAATGGTGACACAAAGCTTGCCGACACGCTTTATAACAGCGGATATGACGCGTCAAAGAAGTATGTTAATGACTACTTTGCACAGAGCGGTAAAAGTGCAATTAGACCGTATTTTTACGGCTTAGGCTCAAAGTACGGTTTAAGTCAAAGCGATATAGACAATGCACTTCAATATAACGATACGACAGGTGAGGTTAGCTTAGGCGGTAAAAACATAGGCAAGCCGTCGGCAATAGGCTCAAATGGGGTATCTTATTGGGATAACAGTACGCTTGATAATGCTTTTAAAAACTATGTTCAAGACACAGGCAAAAGTCAAACCACATCAAGCCTTGTAGGTCAACAGCAAAGTAATCTATTCGACCATTATAACGACTTGATGAAAACAAATACACAAGATTATAACGACTATATGAACTTGGTTAAAGCTAATCCTTTTTCTACCGATGAGGCAAAAGCGATACTTGGTAAATATAATCTATCAGCTATACAGGGAAGAAATAATCAGCTTGCTTTAGGTACAGCTTCAAACGGCGGTAATGTTGACAGTTACAGCGCCGCAAACGCAATGCGACAGCAAGCGGCGCTATACTCACAGGCGCAACAGAATGTATTAGACGCGTATAATGCAAAGGTGCAAAACGCTTATAATTCAACGCAAAAAATTGAACAGGCACGAAAAATCCTATCCGATATGGGTGTTCAAATCGACAATGCGTTCAACAGAGACGAAACAGCAAAGAATAACGAAGTACAAAGAAATGAAACTGTACTTAACGGTAAAGTATCACGTGACGCAACAACAGCACAAGTTACAGGTCAAATTCCTAAGGGTATGCAATATTCTTCAAATCCATTCTTTGATGATAACGGCAATCCGATAGAAGATATTGACTATAAAAAGGTAATCGAACAAGCTATCGCAAGAGGTGATACGCAGACAGCACAGGCGGCGAGAGTTGCAAGGGGCGTAAAAATTTGGAACAACTACAGTAAATACGGTCAATATGATGACGGTGATTACGGTGTTCCGAATACGCAAACAGAGGACGCAAGACAGTTTGACGCAGAACTTAAAAACAGCAAGGATATTGCACAAATGGGTTACGACCACGAAGAAAGAATGCCAGGCATTGAGGCTGACAATACAATCCGTATTAACAATAATCAAGCCGATAATACAATTCGTGTTAATGACGCAAGTGCCAAGAATGAAATGGCTGTTGCAAACAATGCATCGAAGAATACGATAGCTGAAAAAACGTCAGAAATAAATAACACTGTAAATGCATACAAACAGACGGATGGTGCGTTAGGTGGAAATACAGCCTCTTCGTCTAATTCTTCTAAATCGTCAAAAAACGGTAGTCAAGTGGATGGAATAACAAAAGAATTCTTTAACAGTTGGATACAGAGAAACAACAACGCAGCACAAGAAATGGGAAAAAAAGATATGTTTATAGTCAATGCTGATGGTACATACAAAATCAATCCTGCAATTCCGGACAATTATAAGAAAGTTTTGACGATGAATACAGCTAATACGGACGGTCTTACAGAGGAACAACGTATAGATTTACTCCATTCAGTGGGTCTAACCGATGATGATATTTATAATGCAGGTTCTTTAATAAAATAATTACAACCAAAGAGGAGCTTAAAATATGAGTAATATGCAAGAGAAATTAAAATCATTACAAAATATTATGTCACAAAGAGGATATAATAGATCTGCATCAACAGCAAGAGAAAATACCGATTTAAAAAGGAATTTGAAATCATTGCAGGATATTTTAGTTAAAAGAGGGTACACACCAAAAAGTGTACCCTCTGAACAAAAAAGCAAAACACGGCATAAAGAAAAGGGCAATAATCTTTTCGAAGAAACAAGTAAATCTACTTTTGAAACAATGCCGAAATACCAAGAGGCAAAACAAAAACACCAAAAAGAAAAAGAAGATAAACTTAATGCTATGTATGATAAATATGGTATTGACCCGAATAATTTTTCTCACATTATAAACGGTCACGTTCCCGTAAAAATCAAGAAAGGCGAAAGTCCAATTAAAGCAAACGGCAAACTTTTAGTCATAGACGGCGGTCTTTCAAAGGCATATCAGAAAGTCACAGGACTTGCGGGTTACACATTGCTGTTCAATTCACACGGTTTGCTTTTAAGTGCGCATGACGCATTTGAATCTATCGAAAGTGCCATAAAAGAAGAAAAAGACATTCACTCAACGCTTGACGTTGTTGAACTTGCTCCGAACCGTTTACTTGTTGAGGACACTGACGCAGGTAAATCGTTATCGAAAAAAATCACCGACTTAAAAGCACTTGTTGACGCATATTTAAAAGGAAAAATAAAAACACATTAAATAAAGAGAGGAAATCCACAAATGAATTACGAAAAAGAACCACTGCATATTTCAACATCCGTACCCAACGGCACTTATGAAGTAACTGTCACAGTTACCGCACACGAAGATATTATTTTCACAATACTTTCGCAGTCACGCCGTTTTATGGCACAAGATATAAAGCTTGGCAAAGGAGAAAGCACAGACATTACTTTCAATGTAAGCGTATGTGACTACCACAAAAA
>ENA-ORMO01002259-ORMO01002259.1-human-gut-metagenome-genome-assembly--contig:-NODE-2259-length-15989-cov-3.368395_pt1 | contig 15989 bp, 14 predicted proteins | sample MGYA00242106_ERZ509001 | MGnify/ENA primary metagenome ERZ509001 (study PRJEB26280, sample SAMEA2338736) | human gut metagenome | biome: human gut; feature: human-associated habitat; material: faeces... | reverse complement strand
CCCACAAATTGTGACGCACATCTTGCAGAAAGCCTTTTTCAAACATGCTCTGGAATAGAAACAAGTAAAATACCTGCGGTTAAAATAACCATAAATTCTTCATAGGTTGACATAAGTATCACCTCCTCCATAAAAACTCGGATGGGTGAGAGCACGTCCCCCAACTGCTCGGGAAAATATATTAAATTTGAAATACATATATTTATTATATAGAATAATTCGAATTACGTCAATAAAAAATACCCAAAAAGGAATAGAATATATAAATGCACTCAAAATGAGTAAAGAATAAGGAGCTGAAAAACGATGAACGGTCTCAGCCGAAAAATATATCTCGAACTCCCCCTCCCAACCGAAGACGATCCCCGCTCAGACCAGCAGCGGATCCTGGATAGTCTGGCGGCAGCAGGTGTGGAAGAGCGGGTTCATATACCTGTCCACATTTTGCGGGAGTTATACCCCTTGCTGGACAACGCAAAGTGGAAAATAACGGTTTCCCTTGCCTGGAATGGGGAAAACTGGGAAATGGTGGAGATTGAGGAAGGAGATACCACCGCGCAGCATTATGGGCTGGCGGTGGATCTGGGAAGTACCACTGTGGTGGCGAGACTTCTGGACTGCAACAGTGGAGAGATTTTGAGGGAAGTCAGCTGCTTCAATAAGCAGATCCAGTGGGGGACAGATATTCTGTCCAGGATTTTTTACTGTAAAGATAATAGGGAAAAGCTAGAAGAAGTGCGGCGGGCTACGGTGGAATCCATATGTGAATGTTTGGATAAGCTGGATGCAAGCCACTCCGCGCTCTCCATGGTAATCGCGGGCAACACCACTATGATTCACTTCCTTCTGGGAATGGACGCTTTCTGCGTCTTTTATACCCCACACGCAGTTCATGCCGATCGCCCCGGCTTCCAGCTGGCGCGCGATCTGGACATTCCGCTGAAAGGCTACGTTTATTGTTATCCTGCCAAGTCAAACTACCTTGGTGGCGATATTATCAGCGGCATGATTGACACTGAATTATACAAGAAAAACGAGATCAGTGTTTTCTTCGATATCGGAACCAACGGCGAGCTGGTGATTGGAAATAAAGAATTTCTTCTATGCGGCGCAGGCGCAGCAGGACCAGCGCTGGAGGGAGGCGTGGTGCGTACCGGAATGCGGGCGGACATAGGGGCAGTAGATGAAGTGAAGATAAGGGATGGAAACATCTTTGTGCATGTAATTGGAAATTCTGCGCCTCAGGGAATCTGCGGTTCCGGCATTATCGACCTGATCGCAGAGCTTTTTCTGGAGGGCTGGATCGACATACGCGGCAAGTTTTCCCCGGAAAAAAGCCCTCTCATTCAGGAGAGAGACAACCAGCTCTGTGTGGAATATGCCCCCGGTCTGTACTTCTACCAGAAGGACATCGACGAATTTATCCGCACCAAATCCGCCGCCCACACCATGGTAGAAATCATGCTCCGTGAATCCGGTCTTGACTTAAACCAGGCCGACCGCTTCTATGTAGCCGGAGCCTTTGGTAAACACGTATCCAAAGAATCCGCCATCACCATCGGCATGTATCCCGATATGGATCGCGACCACATTATCAACGCTGGAAACTCCTCACTGGAAGGAGCTCAGAAGCTTCTTTTAAACCGAAGTCTCCTCACTGACATCGACCAGATCCTGGAAGAAATGGTTTATATTCAGTTCGCCGAAGTGGAGGATTTCCTGGAATTAATGGTAGCAGCCCAGGCTTTGCCCCATACAGATTATAAGCGGTATCCTACGGTTATGGAGAAACTAAAAGAACGGCAGAAAGATATAAAGCTATAAACAGCTTTTTGATTTATATCAATGAAAATTCATTTTCAGTAAGAGAATACTGGATCATAGATGCGGTTAAGAATCAGATATTTGTATATAATTTTGAAAAAGGAGATGCGGAACAATATACACTGCAGGATTCGGTAAAAGCAGGAATTTATGAGAACCTGGTGATTGATTTTAGTAAACTTGATATTTAGAAAATGTATGTAAGGGCAGGTCTGTTTTTCGGCTTGCCCTTTTTGCAATTCGTACAGCAATAATGAGAAAATTGTAAAAAATGTCTAAATTTATAGTAATTTCTCACAAAATATGCTATACTACTCCCAAACCAACAGACAGGAAGTGTACGAAATGACAGCACCCAAGAAACCACCAATTACGAAAAGTTTCGGATACGCATTTGAAGGAATTTTCACCTGCATCCGCAAGGAACGGAACATGAAGATCCACTGTATCATGGCAGTCCTGGTAGTGATCGCAGGCATCATCCTGAAGCTTTCCCCAGTGGAATGGTGCATCTGTCTTGGCCTTTTCGGACTGGTGATGGCACTGGAGCTTGTGAACACCGCCGTAGAATCCGTGGTGGATCTGGTGACCAGCGAGTACAAGCCCCTGGCGAAGATCGCCAAGGACACTGCCGCCGGAGCCGTCCTGATCGCCGCCATCATGGCCGCCATCGCCGGACTGATCATTTTCGTACCTAAAGGGCTGGTATTTCTTGGACTTTTATGAGAAGTCCGATCTGCTGAAAACGAAAATCCCACAGGGAGTTGGCAGATATAGCTGTAAATAAGAAAGGAGCACACACTATGGAACTTGGAGAAGGCATCAAAAAAATTTTACTTGCAGGAATCGGCACTGCAGCAGTGACCGCAGAGAAATCCAAAGAAGTTCTGGATGAACTGGTAAAGAAAGGTGAGCTCACTGTAGAACAGGGCAAGGTCCTCAATCAGGAACTGAAGCACAATATCAAAGAGAGCGTGAAGAAGAACGTAAACGTAACTCTGAAGCCATCCAACCCGGACGAGCTGAAGGAAGTCCTTGGAAAAATGACCCCGGATCAGCTGGCTGCCCTGAAAGAGCAGATCAGCAAGATGCAGGCGAAAGACGTAGACGCAGAGGAGACTGCCGAAGAAGAGGAAGAGGCAGAAGAAGTGGAGGAAGCCAAAGAAGAATACGAGGACGACCCTCAGGAATAAGCAATAACATTTTCCGAAAAAGAAATAGTATTGCCTTGTTTAAGAAGTGCAGCAGGAAATCCTGAACGGCATTGCAGAACGAAATAAAGAAATTTATGAAGGCAGGATGAGGAGAAAGAGTACCCGAATCCTGCCTTTTCAGTAAGGGGAACAGACATGGGTGTGACAAAGAATGACAGTACGATGAAGGCAGAAGCAGACCAGGCACAAAGAAAGAATCTGGAAGTGGAAATCCAACAGGATAAAAATGAGAAAAACAGCACAGCTGGTAAGAAGTCAAACGGTAAAGACACCGGCACGTATAAAGAAAGGCTAAAAGAAATTACAGCCGTTCTCCACAAGCATGCCATCACCCGAGGCGTCTCCCCGGAGAAGCTCCGCCTCATTCTCACAGATCTCGGCCCCACCTTCATCAAGCTGGGACAGATCATGTCCATGCGCTCCGACATTTTGCCCAAGCGCTACTGCGACGAGCTGATGAAGCTTTGCTCTGATGTAGACCCCATGCCATTTGCAGAAGTAGAAGAAGTCCTCCGGGAAGCCTTCGGCTGTCCCTGGCAGGAAGAATTTCAGGAAATCCAGGAGAAGCCCCTTGGCTCAGCCTCTATCGCCCAGGTGCACCGCGCCGTCCTGAAAACCGGCGAGGAGGTTGTGATAAAGGTTCAGCGAAAGGGCATCTACGAGATCATGGCCCGGGATATCGGCCTGATGAAAAAGGCAGTGAAGCTCCTTCCCCCTGTAAGCATCAAGGAAGCGGTAGATCTGAATCTTGTGCTGGAAGAGCTGTGGCGCGTCACCCAGGAAGAGATGAATTTCCTGACGGAAGCGGCCAATATGGAAGAATTTTCCAGGAAAAATAAAAAGGTGGCATTTGTGAAAACGCCTATTCTTTACAGGGAATATACCACAGCCAGCGTCCTTGTTATGGAATACATTGATGGTATTCCCATCGACCATAAGGAAGAGCTTCTTGCAGGCGGCTACGACCTTGATGAGATCGGCAGCAAATTTGTAGATAATTTTATCAAGCAGGTTATGGACGACGGCTTTTTCCACGCAGATCCTCATCCTGGAAATGTGATGATCCAGGGCGGCAAGATCGTGTGGATTGACATGGGAATGATGGGACGGCTGAATGATCGTGACCGCGAGCTGATCGGGCAGGCTATCGAAGGGGTGGCACTGAATGACATTGGAAAAATCCAGGATGCAGTGCTGGCTCTTGGAGAATTCAAGGGGAAACCCAATCAGAGCCGCCTTTACACAGACATCCGCGACCTTATGGCGAAATACGGCACCGCAGATTTTGGCGAAATCGATATCGTAGAAATCCTTACAGATCTGATGGACGTAATGAAGGAGAACAAAATCGTCATGCCCCATGGCCTTACCATGCTTGCAAGAGGACTGACCCATATGGAAGGGGTACTGGCAGATATCAGCCCGGAGATCAATATGGTACAGATTGCAGCTGCCCGTCTGAAGGGGAACCTTCTGGAGGAGGGGAACTGGAAGAAGCAGATGAAGGGCACCGGGAAAAAGCTGTACCGCTCCATGCTCCGCGCTGTGGATATCCCTGCGCTGGCAGCAGATTTCCTGCAAGGCTGTATGAAAGGCCAGACCAAGATCAATCTGGATCTCCACGCCTCTGACGACCTGGCGTGGCTGATGCGCCGTCTGATCCGGAACATTGTGCTTGGTCTTTGGGTCATGGCACTTCTGATCAGCTCCAGTATTATCTGCACCACAGACATGACACCGAAGATAATGGGAATTCCGGCCTTTGGAGTGCTGGGGTACTTTGGGGCAATGGTGATCCTTATGTACCTGTTTATCAAACACTTTATGAAAAAGTAGTGGAAAAAACCAGTGGGAAAATCGGGTTAAGTGGATAAAATTACCAAACTTTGCTGGAAAAGCCAGAAAGAAACCTGGGGGGGTTGACACTAATAGGGCAGGGTGGTATTCTCTTGAGAAGACTGGAATGGTAAAATTTGTCGAAATTGGAAATAAATAATACCGCTAACGCATAAACGGTGGTTACAGAGTAGGAGAGATGTGACCTAAATATGCCTGAGAAAAGGCATAACCTGGAAGCGTTGGCGGGAAAATATGAAGTTAGATAAGTTATAAATATAAGACGAAAAATAGATTTTGCCATTGCATTTTAGAGAATGGAAGGATTCTGTCAGCTGTATTTACCTAAGCTGAACGGAAGAAAAGTACTTGGGAGGGAAAAGAAAAATATGTATCGGAAGGACTCAGAGGGCTGGTTAAAGCATGGGGATTTTATTGTTCTGGATATGATCTGTCTGCAGCTGGCATTTATTTTGGCATATGCATTCCGTGGGTACGGATTCAATGTGTATGGAGATATTTTGTATCGAAATATGGCAATATTTCTTGGCTTTGCCGACCTGGTGGTGATCTTCACCTCCGGTACCATGAAAAGCGTTCTGAAAAGAGGTCACTATAAGGAATTTGTCACCACCTTGAAAAATGCTGTGGCAGTAGGTGCTCTTGCAATCGCTTATCTGTTCATAATCCAGGAAGGCCAGAGCTTTTCCAGAATGATCCTGATCACCACAATTGTGATCTACCTGATCCTCACCTATGCCATAAGAGAAATCTGGAAAAATTCCTTACATAAAAAAATGGAAAACGGCGGTGATAAAAAGCTGCTGATCATCACTTCCAAAGCGGTAGCAGAGAACGTAGTGCACAGCATGCAGGAAAACAATTATGCAAGATATTCCCTTGCCGGAGTGGTTGTGATCGATGAGGACTGCACCGGTGAGAAAATCTGTGGCGTCCCTGTTGTGGCAGGCGAAAGTGACGTGCCTATGTATGTCTGCCAGGAGTGGATTGACGAGGTGCTGATCGTCATCTCCGAAGATCTGCCATACCCGGATGGGCTTATCGACAAGCTCACCGAAACCGGCGTAACCGTTCATCTGAACCTTGCAAAAATCACCAACCAGACTGGCAAAAGACAGTTTGTAGAAAAGGTTGGAAGCTATACCGTTCTGACCACCAGCCTGAACTATGCATCCTTCGGACAGCTTTTCCTGAAGCGCCTGATGGACATCTGTGGTGGACTGGTTGGCTGTATTTTTACAGGAATTATTACCATTTTTGTCGGTCCCGCCATCTATCTGGCATCCCCGGGCCCGATTTTCTTCTCCCAGGAACGCGTGGGAAAGAACGGAAAGAAATTCAAAATGTACAAATTCCGCAGCATGTACATGGATGCGGAAGCGCGGAAAGCCGAGCTTATGAAAGAGAACAAACTGGGCGATGGAAAAATGTTCAAGATGGACTTCGACCCGCGAGTTATTGGAAATAAGGTGCTGCCGGATGGGACACATAAGACCGGGGTGGGCGACTTCATCAGACGGACAAGTCTGGATGAGTTTCCGCAGTTCTTTAATGTGCTGAAAGGAGTCAGCGGTATAATAGAGCCAACCGAGAAAAAGCTTGATTTTACAGGGTTTTCGCTGGCTTAGCTAGGTTCCTTAGTATGATTCTTATGATTTATCATTAGAGGAAACCAATCGTATTTCCAGCGGGAATATATATAATAAAGTGGTTTCCTGGATGCTTATTTTGACCCAATCATAAATAAGTAAATGAGAATCATAAATAATAGGAAGGTAATGGCTGAGCCTGCGAATGTCCCTCGAAAGACGTTCACAGGTTATCTGTCGTTGGAGAAAAATATAAGAAATAAATGAGAAAAAAGAGATAAGAAAGTAGCCCTCGATTTTGTCGGGGGGGGGTACAGTAAGGGAGATATGAAATGCTTGGAATATCAAAACGAAAGTGTACGATGGATACCCCAGTACATATTAATGGGAATGAAAAGAAAAAGAAAACTGAATATCGAAATTCTTATATCGCATATCTAAATATTCAAAATGTGATTCCCATGTGCTGCTTACTTGTGTTTGGGGCATGGCTATGGACGGAATTACATATCTCAACAAATCTTAACATATTCCGGATTAATGCTCTTCTTTGTGTAGCAATAATCCTATCTAGTTTTAAATCACTCAAATTTGAAGGCAATCTCTACAATTGTGGGGACGATTGTAGATTAACAAATAGATTACAAAAAAATGGAAGGGGAAAGAAAAAAATCTATGTATAGAAAAGATTCTGAAGGATGGTTAAAACACACAGATTTTATAATCTTAGACATGATCTGTTTGCAATTAGCGTATGTTCTGGCATATGCAATTAGCGGATATGGATTTAATCCATATGAAATCATTATTTATCGCAATATGGCAGTTTTCCTTGAACTGGCAGATCTGGTTATGATTTTTGCATATGGCACCATGAAAAGCGTGTTAAAGAGAGGATACTATCGTGATTTTGTAGTTACGTTAAATCATGCGATTATGGTAGGTGCATTGGCAGTTTTATATTTATTCCTGCTTCAGCAGGGACAGGACTTTTCAAGATTAACATTGATGCTGACCATAATAATTTATTTAGTAATGACGTATATTGTCAGAGAACTTTGGAAAAAACTTCTGCGAAAACAGATGAAGGATGGCGGAGAACGTAAACTACTAATTGTAACATCAGAAGATGTGGCTGAACAAGTAGTGTTAAGTATGCAGGAAAACAATTATGCCAGATTCTCATTGGCTGGTGTAGCTGTAATTGATGCGGACTGGACTGGAAGAGAAATTCATGGAGTTCCGGTAGTTGCCAACGAAGAGACTGTAGCAATGTATGTATGTCAGGAATGGATTGACGAAGTTCTGGTTGTTGTTTCAGAAGTTCTTCCGTATCCGGCAGAGTTAATTGAGCAGTTATCAGAGACAGGAGTAACCATTCATCTTAATCTTGCAAAGATTACAAGTGTGCCAGGGAAAAAACAGTTTGTGGAAAAGGTTGGTGATTACACAGTCCTTACGACAAGTATCAATTATGCATCAACCAGACAGTTAATGTTAAAACGCTTAATGGATATTGCGGGTGGATTAGTTGGATGTATTTTTACCGGAATCATTTGTATTTTTGTCGGACCGGCAATTTATATTGCATCACCAGGACCAATTTTCTTTGCTCAGGAACGAGTAGGAAAGAATGGAAAGAAATTTAAAATGTACAAGTTCCGCAGTATGTACATGGATGCAGAAGAACGTAAGGCAGAGCTTATGAAAGATAACAAACTTGGAGATGGAAAGATGTTTAAACTGGACTTTGATCCTCGTGTTATCGGAAATAAGATACTTCCAGATGGGACACATAAGACAGGAATCGGTGATTTTATCAGACGAACAAGTTTAGATGAATTTCCGCAATTCTTTAACGTATTACGAGGCGACATGTCGATTATAGGTACTCGTCCACCCTTGATTTCAGAAACGAATCTGTATGAGCTTCACCATCGTGCGAGGCTGGCAATTAAGCCTGGAATCACCGGCATGTGGCAGGTAAGTGGACGAAGTGATATTACCGATTTTGAAGAAGTAGTTCGTCTTGATAAAGAGTATATCACAAATTGGAATATTGGGCTAGATATAAAAATATTGTTTAAAACGATATTGGTAGTCTTTAGGAAAGATGGATCAATGTAAATCCTACAAGCAGCTTATTTTACAGAGAGAATAAGCTGTGAAAGGATAAATATAGATAAGTTATAAATATAAATAATGCATGGAAAATAGAATGCTTGCAAAAGATGGAGGAATAAAAATGACAAAAAATTATACGATTGCAGTTGCTGGAACTGGATATGTTGGTTTGTCGATTGCAACATTATTATCACAGCACCATAAGGTAATGGCTGTAGACATTGTAAAAGAAAAAGTTGATTTAATTAATAACAGAAAGTCACCAATTCAAGATGACTATATCGAAAAATATTTAGCAGAGAAAGATTTAAATCTTACAGCAACACTTGATGCAAAAGAAGCATATAGTAATGCAGATTTTGTAGTAATTGCAGCACCAACAAATTATGACTCTGCAACACAGCACTTTGATACATCTGCAGTAGAAGCAGTTATCAAGCTTGTTATGGAATATAATCCAGAAGCAATTATGGTTATTAAATCTACAATCCCTGTCGGTTACACACAGTCAATCAGAGAAAAAACAGGAAGTAAAAATATCATATTTAGTCCAGAATTCTTAAGAGAAAGCAAAGCTTTATATGATAACTTATATCCTTCCCGTATCATTGTAGGTACAGATTTAAACGATGAAAAGTTAGTAAATATGGCACATGAATTTGCAGCATTATTACAGGAAGGTGCTATTAAAGAAAATATTGATACTTTATTTATGGGATTTACAGAAGCAGAGGCAGTTAAGTTATTTGCCAATACTTATCTGGCACTTCGTGTTGCTTATTTTAATGAGTTAGATACTTATGCAGAAAGTAAGGGGTTAAATACACAGCAGATTATCAGTGGTGTATGTCTTGATCCACGTATCGGAAGTCATTATAACAATCCATCCTTTGGTTATGGTGGATATTGCTTACCAAAAGATACAAAACAGTTACTTGCCAACTATGCAGATGTACCAGAGAACTTAATCGAAGCAATTGTTGAAAGTAACAAAACAAGAAAAGACTTTATTGCAGACAGGGTTCTTCGTTTAGCGGAATATTACGGTTATGGTGAAGATAATGAATGGAACAAAGCACAAGAAAAATCAGTAGTAATTGGTGTATATCGTTTAACAATGAAGAGTAATTCTGACAATTTCCGTCAGAGTAGTATTCAAGGGGTTATGAAGCGTATCAAAGCAAAAGGAGCAACTGTTGTTATTTATGAACCAACATTAAAAGATGGAGAAACATTCTTTGGTTCTCTAGTTGTAAATGACTTAGATAGATTTAAGGAAATGTCTCGGGCAATTATTGCAAACAGATATGATGAATGTTTGGATGATGTAAAAGGTAAAGTTTATACAAGAGATTTGTTTAGAAGAGATTAAATATGAAGGATGCTAAAACTATGAAAAGAAAAGAAAAAATAAAAATTTGTTTTGCAGCATCTACAGGTGGACATTATGAACAATTAATGATGCTAAAACCATTGATGGAAAAATATGATAGTTTTGTTGTTACAGAAAAGACAGAATATAGTGCTAAAGCTAGAAATGAGAAAACTTATTTCATGAAACAAGTTAATCGTAGAGAAAAAGATTTTTTATTAAAAATGTTAATTAATGTGTTTTTATCAATAAAGATTTTTTTAAAAGAAAAACCAGATATTATAATTTGTACCGGAGTATTAGCAATGATTCCTATTTGTCTGATTTCTAAGATGCTAGGAAAAAAATTAATCTATATAGAGTCTTTTGCAAAAGTTACTTCTCCTACTGAAACTGGAAAACTTCTTTATAAATTTGCAGATCAGTTTTATGTACAATGGAAACCAATGCTAAAATGTTACCCTAAAGCAATTTATTTAGGAGGAATATATTGATGAATATATTTATTACTTTGGGTTCTCAAAAATTTCAGTTTAATCGATTATTAGAAGCTATAGATGCTCTTTATGAAAATAATGAAAATATGGAGAAAGCTTTTGCACAAATTGGATATAGTACATATATACCTAAACATTTTAAATATAAAAACTTTCTTGATAGAGATGAATTTATGGTTGAAATGAGTAAGGCAGATATTATTATTACTCATGGGGGAACAGGTGCAATTATAGGTGCTTTAAAAAAAGGTAAAAAGGTAATTGCTGTCCCTAGACTAGCGAAGTATGGTGAACATGTAGATGATCATCAATTACAGTTAATAAAGCAATTTGATGATTTGAATTTGATTTGTCCATGTACTGATGTTAGTAAGTTAGATATAGCTTTAGAAACGGTTAAAAGAACGAAATATAAAGAGTATGAAAGCAATACAGAAACAATTATTGAAAGTATTGAACAATTTATAAAGAGGAATTTTAATAATGAATAGAGAAAAAATAATGACTTTAGTAAAAAAATGTCTTAGATTTTTGCCAGATAGAAGATATATTAAGTTATATTATCAAATGCGTGTAGGGCAGAAATTAAATATGGATAATCCGATAACATTAAACGAAAAATTGCAATGGTTAAAATTTAATTATCGTTTTCCGTTACAAACTGTTGTATCAGATAAATTACTCGTTCGTGATTATGTAAAAGAGAAAATTGGAGAAAAATATTTAATTCCATTATTAGGAAGTTGGGAAAAATATAGTGACATTGATTTCTCAAAATTACCTAATAAATTTGTTTTAAAATGTAATCATGATTCGGGTGGATTGGTTGTATGTACAGATAAGGAAAAATTGAATTATTCATTAGCGAAAAATAAAATTGAAAAATCATTGAATAGTAATTTTTTCTATATAGGAAGAGAATATCAATATAGAAATATTAAACCTATGATTTTATGTGAAGAATTTATCTCTGATAATGGAAAAGTTCCAATGGATTATAAAATATACTGCTTTAATGGAAAACCAGACGTAATTCTTGTATGTAAAGATAGGTTTGGGGAAAATACACACAGAGCAAAATATTATTATTATGATCAAAAATGGAATTTTGTTCCATTAAACAAAGGAGATGATAGAATTTCAAATCCAGGAATTCCATGTCCCAAAAACTTAGATAAAATGATAGAAATTGCTCAGGTACTTTCCAAAGACTTTATATTTTCAAGAATTGATTTATATAATATTGATGGAAGGATTTATTTTGGAGAAATCACTTTATCTCCAAATTCAGGTTTTGATGCAGATATTACTAGAGAAACAGATATTATGTTTGGTAAAAAATTAGAAATACCATATTGGGATAAGATTGATAGGAGAATTTAAAAAATAATGAAAGTATTAATTGTAGGTCCTAGTCCGACTAGATCTAAAGGCGGAATGGCAACGGTAATAGAAGAGATTGAAAAAGATAAAATATTAAATTCACAATTTGAAATAGATATTTTTGAATCTTATATAGATGGAAATAAGTTTAAGGTTTTGTTGTATTCAATTTTTGCCTTTTTAAAGTTTTATTTTACTAAAAATAATTATGATATATATCATATTCATGCTGCATCATATGGAAGTACATTTAGAAAGGGCTTTTATGTCCGAGCCATAAAAAAATGGGGTAAAAAAGTTATATTGCATATTCATGGTGCAGAATATATGGTTTTTTATGAAAAAAGTAGGAAGAAAAAGAAAATTATTTCGATTTTAAATTCTGCGGATATGGTAATCGCATTATCGCAGGATTGGAAAGAAAAGTTTGAAAAAACTTTTAATTTAAAGAATTGTAGAGTTTTAGAGAATGGCATTGATATGGAACGATTGGCTCCAGCAATTACAAAGTATGAAGAACATCCACATGCACTGGTAATGTTAGGTAGATTAGGTGAGCGTAAAGGAACCTATGATTTGATACGTGCTATTAAGATTGTAAAAAACACTATACCAGATATTGTGTGTTATTTGGCAGGAGATGGCGAAATTCAAAAGTGTAGTGCAATTGTAGCAGAAAATGATATCGAAAATAATATTAAAATTGTTGGATGGGCTGGATTTGAAAAAAAACTGGATTTATTGAAAAAAACTGGAATTTTAGTTTTGCCATCATATAACGAAGGTCTTCCAATGGCAATTTTAGAAGGAATGGCTTGCGGAAAAATAATTATTAGTACGGACGTAGGAGCAATTCCAGAAGTAGTAAAAGAAGAAAATGGCATTCTAATTTCACCAGGTGACATACAAAGCCTTGCAGAAGCAATTATAAAATGTTGCACGCAAAAAGATTATGCAGAGAGTATTTCTAAAAATAATATATCTAAAATTGAGGATAGCTTTAGTATGATATCCATGCATAAAAAATTAGCGAGTTATTATCGCTATGTTATGAGAGAAGCAGAGTAAATGTATAGGAAGGAGTTATTGAAGAAGAATGAATTTAAAAAAATTCATGTGGAATATTAAAGAATTAAAATTTCAAATTATTCGATTATATTTTTCATGGTTGCCACTCAGTAGTATGAGAGTGAAATTTCTAAAAAAACACAAAATATTCAAAGAAATGGGAAAAAATGTTTTCTGGCAACCGAGAATACTACCAGTGGATGCAGATAGAATTAAAATTCATAATAATGTTGCTATTGCCACAGATGTACGATTTATTATGCATGATGTAGCGTGGATGGTTATGAAAAATTTGCCAGATGCAAATAAAGAATCGAATCATATAGTTGGATACAAAGGATGTTGTGAAATATTTGATAATGTGTTTATCGGTGCAAATGCTATTATTTTGCCTAATGTAAAAATTGGACCTAATGCTATTATAGGAGCAGGTGCTATTGTTACGAAAGATGTGCTTCCAGGAACCATAGTGGGGGGGTACCAGCAAGAAAGATAGGTCTATTTGATGATTTTATTGAAAATAGATGGAAATATGGAAATGAATTTGTGGGTTTGAATGAAGAAGAACGTGATATGAAGCAATGGGAAAGATTTTATAATCAATAAAAATCAGGGAGGCTGTCGTTGTGAATATTTTACATATTATTTTTTCATTTAATAATGGTGGGTCTGAGAATCTTGTTGTAGACTTACTTAATTCGTGGAAAAATAAGAAGGATAATCTGTTTTTATGTGTAGTTAATGATTTTTATGATGAAAAATTGTTGAATAAAATAAAAAATAGGAATGTTAAAATCGTTAAATTGAATAGAAAAGTTGGCGGGAAAAAGACTGCTGGAATGAAAAAACTTCGAAATATTGTGAAAAAAGAAAAAATTGATGTGATACATTGTCATAGTGTAAATGTGTTGAATTATGCTTTTTTGGCACTGGGATATTCATTTAAAAGAAAATACATTTTGACAATCCATAATGTAAGTATTTATGGAACATTATCTCATAAATCAGTGCTAATGCATAAACTCTTTTTACATAAGATAACAGCTATATCAGAAACTGTTAAGGATAGTATAGTTGCAAATGGATTTCCAGAAAAAAAAATAGATATTATTTATAATGGAATTGATTTGAAAAAATATAAAAATGAACATGTAGCTCATGATAAAATTACATTGTTATGTGTGGGGAGGATGGTTCCTTCAATAAAAGGTCAAGATATACTAATAAAATCATTAAAAAATATTATACGAAATCATTCCAATATTCAATGTGTTTTTGCGGGTGGAAATCCGGAAAATAAAGATTATATTAGTGAGATGAAAGATTTGGCTTTGCAGCTTGGTGTAGAAGATTTTGTGGTTTTTTTGGGTGATTGCCATAATGTTCCAGAACAAATGGCGAAAGCGGATATACTAATAGTGCCGTCAAGAGAAGAGGGATTTGGTTTGGTTGTAGTAGAGGGAATGGCTGCGAAAATTCCTGTTATTGCGACAAAAACAGGGGGACCAACAGAAATAATTGATGATTTCAAAACAGGGTATTTGGTTGAATGTGACAATCCAGAAGAATTAGCTGATAGAATTTGTCAAGTCATTTCTAGTGATCAACAAAAATTAGTAGAAGAGGCTTTTGAGATGGTAAATAAACGTTTTGATATTGTAAATACAATTCAGGAAATGAGAGAGTCTTATACATAGGGGAGAAAACAGAAATGAATATAAAAGAATATATCATTGTAAAATTAAGAGGCGAACCAGATATAAAAAAATTAAAAGAAATGGGATTACAGATAGGAAAAGATTTTCAATATGGAAGATATTGCTTTTTTGATCCGTCACATTGTTTTTTAATTTCTATAGGTGATGATGTTACATTTTCAACAAGAGTACATTTACTAGCACATGATGCTTCTACCAAAAAAATTCTAGGTTATGCAAAAATTGGAAGAGTAGATATAGGAAACCATGTTTTTATAGGTGCGAATTCTACAATTTTACCAGGAGTAAAAATTGGAAATAACAGTATTATAGGTGCTGGAAGTGTTGTAGCTAAAGACGTAGAAGATGATAGTGTTTATGCCGGTGTTCCTGCAAGGAGAATATGTTCGGTGGAAGAATATTGTAATAAATTTAAGTCAATAGATAAGAGTTTGTACTTTGATGAAAATTGGACAGTAAGAAAAGGAATTACAAATGAAATGAAAAAAGAAATGAAAAATAAATTGAAAGGAAAAATTGGCTTTGTTAAATAGAGAGATTGGGATAATAACGTTTCAAGATGCTATAAATTATGGCGCAACATTACAAACTTATGCATTACAAAAGTATTTATTAAATTTGGGGCGTAATTGTGAAGTTATAAATTATAAATGTGAAAAATTTAAAGATGATTATAAGTGCTTTAATATATATAATAAATCATTTCAAGGAATTGTATCCGCAATTTTAAAAACGCCAATTAATATGAATAAAAAGCAAAAATTTATTCGATTTAGAAATAAAAATATAGAGTTATCAAAGCAAAAATTTACAGTAGATAATATTGTTGAAACAAATAGAATATATCAAAAATTTATAACGGGAAGTGATCAGGTATGGAATTTATCATTGACAGGAAATGATAAAAGCTATTTCCTGGATTTTGTATGGGATAGTAAAGAGCGTTTTTCTTATGCTGCTAGTATGGGAAGCGTTAAGCTATCGGAAGATGAAAAAAAAGTAATTTCTAAAGAATTATTCCTATATAAGAATATATCTGTAAGGGAAAAAGATGCTCAGAAATGTTTGGAAAGAATCACACCAAAACCAATTACTAAGGTGTTAGATCCGGTATTTTTATTGAGTAGAGAACAATGGAATCAGTTGATACAAAGTGAAAAAATAAAGTATAAATATATTTTGGTATATGTATTGCATGAAGAGGAGGTGTATAAAGTTGCAGAAAGAATATCGAAAGAGACAGGGGTGAAAATTATTTGTTTACAAAATAATTTAAAGAAACCTATTAAAGCGAACTATATTTTCTCGGCGGGACCAGAAGAATTTTTAGCATTGATAAAGAA
>ENA-ORMO01002257-ORMO01002257.1-human-gut-metagenome-genome-assembly--contig:-NODE-2257-length-16003-cov-2.931026_pt1 | contig 16003 bp, 19 predicted proteins | sample MGYA00242106_ERZ509001 | MGnify/ENA primary metagenome ERZ509001 (study PRJEB26280, sample SAMEA2338736) | human gut metagenome | biome: human gut; feature: human-associated habitat; material: faeces... | reverse complement strand
GTCGCAATTCCCCTTAAGAAATCAAGGAAAAGAAAAACAATGTTTTCTTAAGGGGAATCTGCTTCGAATCACTTTTTTTCGTGCTTATTTTTCCAATTCGCCTTGATACTGTCCAATGGCACCCATATTCTTTACATTCTGGAAGCCTTTCTGTTCCAAGAATCCCATTGCCATTTTGCTTCTGCCGCCGCTGAGGCAATACAGATAGAGCGGTGTATCTTTTGCATAATTGACTGTATTGATCTGGGAGGTGGGGATATTGATACTGCCAGGCACATGTCCCTGTACGTATTCATCAGGTTCCCGTACATCAATGACAACTGCATCCTTGTTTCCCTTTGCCTCCTGCAGCAATGTCATAAAGTCTGGTTTTTTACCAAATAATCCAAACATGTGTTTATCATCCTCTTTCTTTTGTATCACAATTTTATCATTTTGCAATCAGTCCAAAATAAAGCAGTACTACAATACCCAAGACAATACGGTACCAGCCAAAAACTTTAAAATCATGTTTCTTGATGTAGCCCATCAGGAATTTGATTACGAGGATGGACACTACAAAAGCTACAATCATACCTGTCAGCAGGATAGCAACTTCCATACCAGTAAAATGGAAGCCGAACTGTACAATCTTCAGCAAGCTTGCACCGAACATAACGGGAATTGCCAAAAAGAATGTAAATTCTGCCGCTACTGTTCTGGATACGCCTAAAAGCAACGCACCAACAATGGTTGCACCGGAACGGGATGTACCAGGGAAAATAGCTGCGATGAGCTGGAATACCCCAATCAAAAGAGCAAGCTGGAATGTGATTTCTTCCAAACTGTTGACACGCGCCCGTTTTCCTTTATGGCGTGTTTCAATAATCAGAAACGCAATACCAAAAACGATCAGTGCAATGGCAACAGTGGTATAGTTGTAAAACAATGCCTCAAACTTCTCATTAAACAACAGCCCAATGACCGCCGCTGGTACACAAGCAACCAAAATCTTCAGCCACAACATGACAATATCCATGCGCAGATAAGAAATCAGGCCTGTTCGAATCCTTCTTGGATCATAAGGTGGTTTCTGGAAGGGAAAAATGGCATTCCAGAAAATCACAACTACTGCCATAATGGCACCAAGCTGAATCACAACTTCAAACATTCTGTAAAATTCATCAGATACCTGCAAAGGCATAAATTCATTGAACAGAATCATATGCCCCGTACTGCTGATAGGCAACCATTCCGTAATGCCTTCAATGACACCGAAAAGCGCCGCTTTGAATAATTCAATCAAGTTCATACGCTACCTCTCTTTTTCATTATTTTTGCGTTTTCTATTATACTTGGTTTTACCAGAAATATCCACTAAACAAAAAATTTTCTTTCTTAAGATTTCTTTATATCCGATGAAAGTCGGCCTGTTCCAGTAAAATGGAAACGGCAGCGTGATATTCCGCCAAAGAATTGGCTTTCTTGATTTTTTTGATACGTTTTTCTTCTCCAATGAAAAGACTTTCCCAGTATGCCCATAATTCCTTCATTTTGAACAATACATTCCGGTCACCAGACATGATTTCTTCATATCCATGGCTGATACGATTGTGGAAAGAATGGAATTCCTCTTTTGTGCACGGAGTTCCACCCTTTATCTGACGAATCAATGCTGGATTCGCCATGAGCCCCCGTCCCAACATAACAGATGTTACCTGCAGAAAGCGCTGACAAATGCTCTCATAATCAGCCACGGAAAAAATGTCCCCATTGTAACAAAGAGGAAAAGGACTTTCCTTGGCTGCTACCTCAAAAGCATCCAGACGTGGCTCATATTTATAGTAGTCTTCCCGAATACGGGCATGAAGAATCCATTCTTTTACTGGATACTGGCGAAACAGTTCCAGTAATTCCACAATTTCCATAGGATCGCGCATGCCCAGTCTTGTTTTGAGGGAAACAGGAATGGGTGTATATTCATAAACCTCATCCAAAAAAGCTCTCAGTTTTTCTTTTTCTCCTAAAAATCCTGCCCCCTTCCCTTTTGTCACCACTGTTGCCGAAGGACAGCCCAGATTCAGATTCACTTCCTCATACCCCATATCCGCTAAAACCTTTGCTGCCTGCAAAAACTGTGTGGCATTGTTTGTCAGGATTTGAGGAATCAAAGGAATATTCCGATTATTTTCCGGCAGAACATTCCGTTTTTCCTTTGGGCTCATAGGACGATTCTGGTTGGGAGAGATAAATGGTGTATAATAACGGTCTACTGAAGGAAAACAAGCATGATGGGCATTCCGAAAGACATAGCCTGTAATTCCTTCCATAGGTGCGAAATAAAATTTCATCAGATAGATTTCTCCTTTCTTTTTGCCAACTGCAATAAGGATTTTCTATAAGAACCATGTTTCTGCTTTCCGTAAATGGAAGGGAAATGACAGAAAATATGAGCTGCCAGGCAGGCAACCGCAAAAAGCGGCAGATACTCATAACCAAAAACTTCCGCACCAATGAAGATAGGTGCCAAAAGTGTATTGGTGGCACTTCCGAAAACAGCAGCATATCCCAAAGCGGCAGCCAGCATCACAGGCAATCCCATAAAGCCAGCCAAAATCACCCCCAAAGATGCGCCAATGGAAAACAATGGTGTCACTTCCCCACCTTGGAATCCCAAAGAAAGGGTGAATACCGTCAGCAGGATTTTCAATATCCAGTCGTATGCGTAAATATCTTCTCCATAAAAAGATGCAGAAATCAGGTTGGTTCCAAGACCTATATATCTTCCCTGGTGAAAAAACAACAGCAGAATACTCAATATGATACCACCCAAAAACACGCGCAGCAATGGATTGGGCAGGATTTCCGCTAATTTCTTTTTACTCTTTCCCAAGAGGAATGCAAACAGGCTGCCTACGCAACCAAAAATCAAGCCGATTACAATGAGTTTCCCTACAAAAACAGGTGTCACTGTCATTTGCAGTTCCAAAGGAACTTGAAATTTTTCCAATCCCAGAAAGGCCGAAACAGAAGCTGCTGTAAAAGCTGCCGTACACATGGGCAAAATGGCCCGAAGTGCAAGTTGTCCTACCACAGGCACTTCCATGGCAAAGAAAATGGCCGCCAAAGGTGTGCGAAACAGACCTGCAAACCCTGCCGCCATACCTGTCATCAAAAAAATATGTGTGCCATCTTCTATGGAAAAGCGCTTTCCTACCTGATGGGAAACAGTAGCACCCAGCTGTACTGCTACACCTTCTCTACCGGTACTGCCGCCAAACAAATGGGTCAGTCATGTACTTATCATGACAAAAGGAATCAGTCGTCTAGGAACCTCCTCATCTTCTCTATGGCTAACAGAGAGAATCAAGCCCATGCCTTCCTCGCTTCTGCCACCGTACTTTTTATAAGCCCAAACAATACAAACGCCCACTAAAGGCAGTGCTGGAACCAGATAAAATATATGTGCTGTTCGAATATCGCTCACCCAGAGGAGGACTTTGCCAAAAATCGTATCCAGACACCATACCAGTGCCCCGATAACGATTCCCAATCCTGCCAGCATCAACTGTGTTTTCCACGAACCATAAGCATATTTTTCCATTTCTAACCCCTTTCTTCCCAATAAAAAAGCCAATGACCCTGTAATGATTTTACAGAAGTCATCAGCTGTTTCAGCGTTTCCGGCATTGCCGCGGGAGAACCTCATTCCCTTACAATCTTGTGTATTTTACCATAGAACCAAAATTTGTGTCAATGGTGTTTTTATTCAGCATCTTCGCTTTCTGTGGGTTTGTCAAACATATGTTACACCCTCCTTAATAAATTCCTTCAGGACAGTCTGTGGGGATTTCCAACCCAGAGGTCTCATAGGGAACAGATTATAGTCCCTACGGTTATAGACTTGGAGCTGCCTGGAAAAGTCCTCAAAGGAATAAAAGGTATGGGTGGCATAAAACCGCTCGTTATCCTTCCGGTGGCTGCGTTCCACTTTCCCGTTATGACGGGGTGTGAAAGGACGGATCAGTTTATGACGGATTCCATGCTCCTTTAGAGTTCGCTGAAAAGCTGTTAAGGTCACCTGTCCGGGAGTTGAGAATCGCTTTGTGAATTCCATACCATTGTCAGTTTGGACACATTCGATCGGCATTGGGAAACGCTGGATCAGGTGCTCAAGGAAATGTGCAGAAGAATAGGTACTATGTTCTTCAAAAGCCTCCACATAACGCCAGCGGGAATATTCATCAAGGGCGGTATACTGATAGAACTTCTTGCCTTTTGCCTCATTGACCAGACAGCAGGAAGGAACAAACTTCACGTCGATCTGTACCCGCTGTCCGGGATATGACATTTGTTCATAGGGTTTGGGGACATACTTGGGGTTAGGGAGTTTTTTCGCCATGATCCCCTGTTTCTTAAGGAATCGGTAGAGTCCGGGGATGGAACGCTTATAACCGCGCTGCATGAGCTTGACCCAGAAAACAACCAGTCCGGCATGGGGATTGCGTCTGCGCATATCCCGGATCAGTTTGATCTCTTCAGGAGTATGCTGATTTGGATGGGAATGGGGACGTCTGGAACGGTCACGCAGGGAATCCCAAGAGCCATCATAGCGGTTTTTCCAGCGATAAATATACTGGCGGTTGGTCTTATATTTTACGGCCGCTTTGGTAACTCCATATCGTTCAGCGTATTTAATAAGTGATAGACGGTATCTCATATCTTGTGTTATACTTGCCATGCGAGGATGCTCCTTTATGTATTTTTGTTTTGTGGTGATTCAAATATAACACAAAGTGAGCCTATCCTCGCTTTTTAAATATTCAGTTGTAACACATGTATTGTAAACCTACACTTTGTCTACAATTCCTGTGGAGTTTGGTATTGTTAATTTTTTGGTAGTATATCCGTAATCATATAATTCAGCGCTATTTTTAAAGTTTTTGTTATACTCATTCATCACAAAACAATTGATAGTGGTAGTAATTATCTTTTCGCATTTAATGTGATACGTATATCCTTTCTTCAGCGAAAATGGTCTAACATCAAGGAAATAAGTCCCCTTTTGGATATACCCATTATTGCCAACCTCAATGCCTATCTCCCCGCTCTGCCCTGCGCTCTCTATATCCTGCGGATAGGACGGGGACGGAGAGGGTGCGCCGCCGGTGTAGGGTTCATAATTGCAGTCAGGGTTTTTCGAAAAAATCATCTGAAATTTAGAGCCAGATACGACGGGGTTTGACTCCGATACATTAAAAAAATAAAATTGTATTCTTGCGTTTTTTTTCAAATCCGCTCCAGATACGGAAGTTACGATTCCGTTGGCAGAAGTTGAAAACGATTCGTCCCTTTCATTTTTTAGAGATAGTTGATAGTTATACTTAGGAGTAAATCCAATTGGTCTAAAAGCAATATAATATGTTGCTTCATCTTTGATGCCATCGGCAAAAATACTTCCTGCCGAAAAATACAAATTAAACTCACAGTTTTTCTCGTAATTAGCATTAACGGTAAATAATCCATTCGCACTAAATAAATCAATAGCACCTTTACATAAGCTGAGGTAATTATCTTTTAAAATATTTGCCCCAGTCGTGCTCCCCTGCGTTGATTTGCCGTGGAGGGTGAGGGAGGTGAAGCGGCTGCCTTTTACCCCCTCCAGCAGGGCAGGGTTGCCTGTAACAACCGTCTGCTCTCCTGCCCCTCCCATGCGATACAGCACGCCCGGATTATCGCCTATATATCCCATCCCTGTTATTATTTCCGGTTCGATTTTTCTCATAGCCGTTCCTCTAATATTCCATCGGCTGCACTTCCACTCCGCTCGTTTCTGCATCAGCCGTAATGTATACTGCAGTAACAGGACCACAGTATCCTCCTATTCCCACCGATAATACAACCGCCTGCGCGCATTCAGGCGGTATCCTCACAGACCCCTCCGTTTTTGTCGCATCATTTGCCACACTTATCCAAATGTCATTTGTTCCAAAATTTTTTACCATAACTTTTCTAAATGGTACATCAAACACAACTGCGTTCATTTTTCCTGCCTGCACAGTTACCGTTTTAGCTCGCAACTTTTCCACATTCATCACCTTGTCCTTTCTTCCGTGCCGCCGCCCTGCGAATCAATTTTATTTTTCAGCACGGAAACATATTTCATCAGCCATTCTGGTATCGGTGCACCCATACGCCCAGCATTTTCGATAATGGACAATAATTCATTCAATATGTACCACACAGCTACCAATAACCCGAAAAATGCCTTTGCAGCTACTTCAAAGCCTGTCTCCACTGCCACACGAAGAATTAGGAAATCAACCACCATCGCCACAGCAATCACACACAGGTAACCCGCCTTTTTTATGATGCCTTCCGCGCCACGTCGGGAGCTCCACCCATATGCCGGATCATCTGGATACTCAAGCGCCTCTCTCTTGCTTGCCAGCATCCCCGTGATGTAATCCATAACCATCATTCCCATCAGCACGCACATCACCGGGAGCAAGATCCCCAGCTTTGCCGACATCCACGCAATAAACGCTGCTGCCGTCCCCTGAATTGCAATGTATACCTGTTTCATATGTTCCTCACTTTCTCCCATTTTGGGCAAAAATTAAGAGCCTTTCAGCTCCTGTTTACTCTGTCACTTCTTTCCACTGTCCTTCGGTCCCCATCACTCCCGGTTCCCATACGTTGTTGTCTACCAGAGACTCCCAGATTTTGCTCTTATGCCTCACTCTATCGCCCTTTTTATACCCGTTGGTGCTTAACGATTGCTCCCAGTCCGGGATCACTCCGGAGTCTGGGATCAATACTTTGGCAAATAGGGACGGCGCCGCCTCTGGTGTCCACTGTGCCTGCTTGTCGTGATCGGTGAGCACGTTATACAGCACGCCTTTATAATTGACGCGCTGCCCCTTTGTCAAATGCGTTCCTTCTTTCAGCGCTTCCCACTCAGGGTACAGCGATGGAACACTTGACGCCTGTGCGTCCGTGTTATCTGCGGCGCTGAGTTTAGCCTGCCCCAACATTGCTTTCAAATTCTTTTTTGCCTTTTCTGTAAACATGTCATTCGCCCTCCAAGATTCCGTTGATTTCATCGATGCCGGTCGTGATGCTTGACACATCGTTTTCCAGCTTTGTAACCTTATCAGTCAGTCCCTCTGGCAGCTCTGCTGTTTCAACTTTTTCCATGTGCACAATGCATACATCCACATGGGATTCTGCAAATCCGCTTTCAGTGGATGCATCCTCCTGCTCGTAATTTATGGATGATATCACGTCAGGCGTGTATTCCAGCCCAGCGAATCTTTTAAATCCAGCATATCCGCACATCAGGTCAATCCCAACGTAATACCGCATCACAGCCGTATTAGCCGCATCTGAAAATGTGCCAATGATACTTTTTACATCGCTGCTTTTTATAGAGATTTGTAATGATTTCCCACTTTGGGTAATCCCATCAATCTCCAATTCTTTACCAGATTTAAATACGATTTTTTTCATATTTTTACCTCTTTTCTATTTTTAGGTTTTATTTAATATACATTTTGTTTTTACTCAACTAAGTAGGGATTTGAACCAGCGTTTTCCGGACGGGACGGGACTCCAGTGGGACGGCACTAACTTTTGGGGAACTACAGCCGATGGAATGAAGGTAAAATTAGGGTCTCTCACATATAGAGATTTTACTGTAACCCCCACTGCAAACTCTGACTCAATGTCAATAGACATATCGGATATACCAAACTACAAGAATTTGATTTTGTGGGAAACTATGTTCCCACGAATGCTTTCAGATCTTGATATGGCAAATTGGGATACGGACATGTTACGAACAGGAGTCGGATACGATTGGACTTATGATGCAGATAAAGGAATTTTATCCATATCATCTCGTCATCCGGAATGCGTACTGATCCAGTACGGAACTGGATTAAAACCGCGAACAGTCAGGGTACATTATGTTTAATTTTTATACTCAAACTTACGGATTGAGACGCTATTTGAGCGAAATAAATCCAGAGCATATTCCCCAACGTGACCTCAACTCTATTTTATAATTTTGGGCAATATCAAGGTCGTATGTTCCTGTTTTGATTCCGCTGGCACATTCGTCGATTTTGACATTGTTTACATACAAATAAACTTGTCTGTCCGAAAAATCAGTTTTAAGCGTATATGATAATAATTTAAACCCGCTGACAGTCCCAAATGTAAATTTTGCCGATTCGCTATCGCCTAATGTTACCATTTGAGAAGTATACGCTACACGTCTAAAAGGGATTACTGGATCAGCACCGCTGGGTTTATACCCCCAATTCCCTTCTGCATCCTGTGCAAACTTTAGGCCACCCAAATCCCTACTTAGTTCATTACTCTTATCCATCAGTGTTTTACCCTGGCGGGCATCCAGTACGAATCCTGGTTCTGTTGTCGTACAGTTATTTGCCGCCTTTACGTCCTCAATGGAGTTTACTGCCGATGACATATCATTTACTTGTTTTGCTCCAAAAGTACTTCCCACCTGTTCATAATCTGTTACGTCGTCGAACGATACCGTCCCATCAGCATTCTGAATAATCCTATATCGTCTTTTTCCAGACATGCTTTCTGCAAGGATATCGTCCTTAAAATCTGTAGGTAATACTGGTCTCGCCATTATTTAATCCCTCCTTTATTTCTTCCAACAGTAAACGGAAGGCGGTACATTATTGGCTCTTGCGTAATTTCTTTTACGGTAACAGATATTTTGATTTTTCCCGTTATCTCCACTGGATTCGGAGATAACATTATCTTTGTAATTGCAAGTTCCATGCCCGTTCCTCCTACACCACAACCACGTTTAACTCCTCGATTAACGTCTGGTCTCCAATATGATACATAAATCTCAGCTTGTACATACCGGTTTTCTTCGGCCCGAGCAATACATCTAATACATGTTCGTTGATTACTGCAATTCCGGAATCTTCTACCTCTCCACCTTCTGACACAAGCTCATAAGTCGCATCAAAAATTTCGAATGGCTCATTATTTCTGGATAAAACTTCAATCCTCACATGCTTTGTTTCTCCGAAATCAAAAGTTACATTCATTGCCATTCCTTTCTCTGTATTCTTCATCTAATATGGTTATGTAAAAATCTTGCGGAATCAGCACTGCTTCATATGGATATGCCTCCAGAGTAACCCTCAACGCAGTCAGGTCAACAGTCATAATATATCTGGTGCAAAATCCTTTGTTTCCGGCATCGTCCACGGCTGTCAGCTCAACAATATACACTCCGCTTGGAACAGAGGGAATGGCAGCCTCCCACCAATCCCCCTTCGTTCTTTCAAAAATGACCGTCTGGCTGTTTATTTTCCCGACCAATTTAACAACCATACATCTGTCCTCAGTCTGTCACAGTAACCGAAATAACATAAGTCTTTCCAGCATCTACGGGATTAGGCGTAATTGTTATCTTGCTGATAACTGGTGCAGATGTGTCGTAAGTAACAGTTCTTGTAATAGTGGACTGTTTGCCCGCGCTGTCTGTCGCCACCACCGTAATTGTGTTCACACCCTGAGTCAGCGTCAATGTCTTTGTAAAATCACCAGAGGAATTTACTTCCACAGACTCTGCATTTCCCGCATTCAGCTTGATTGTAACCTTAACCGGACTGGAAGTAACATCATTCGTTTTTCCGACCACATTCACTGTACTCTGGTTTGTAATGGAACCATCGGTAGGGTTGGAAACCGTAAGAGCCGGCGGTACAGTATCTACCTTGAACGTAACTGCCTTCTGAACTGCATGGTTACCGTCAAAATCGTCTGCATCAATTTTAATCGTATGACTGCCATCCGCCAGTACTGTCTCCGGAACATAGGAACATTCATATCCGCCTTCAATTTTTTCCTTTGTAATTTTTTCGCCTGTAATTTTTGTTCCGGAATCAATTGTTACGCCAATCGTATCAGGATTCACACCAGAATCGTCATCCGTTACCTTAAAAGTGATCTTCGGCTTATTGTTGATAATAACTGCACTGGCTGTAGGATATGTGATGAGAATGATCGGCGCAACCTTCTCTTTGACTTTCAGCCTCAGGCTCTGCCCCAATGCTCCGTCATTTTGATCCTTAGTCGTAATGTTCCCCGCATCATCCGTTGCTTTTATGGAAACACCATAATAATGCCCTTCCAGCGGATAACTGGACTTTGATGGTGCAGTAATAGTCGCTTCATAATTTCCTGTATGACTATTCAGTGTCAGTGTATATACCTGTCCGTTTATTGTTGCCTGTACTGTTTTAACTGCCATTAAATTCTTACTCCTTTCCTGTTTCCCAGCCGGATTGCCAGACGCGGCAACGTCTTTTGATGAGTTATTCCCATCTCATAAAAATTCAATGCCGCTCCTTCAATCCTGTTTAATTCTGCATAATCGATAAATGGACCGTTATCAAAAAAAGTTTTGTCCTCTCCAATATTTTTTTTGAATGCCGCCTGATTAACAGCCGACAAATTCCTCTCAACCACATTAAACTCTCTGGCAAAATACCAGCTTGAATACTCTTTGTCCGCGCCCATTTCTTCTAGTGCCAGCGTACAGTAGACAGCATTGATCAGCGCTTCCAGAACACGGAGATTATTCAGGATACGGTTGTAATCCCGTGCATTCAGTCTGGAGTCCTTGTCCCAGTCCGTCTTAGGTGTTATCCATTTCATCGCTGTGTCCTCCTGGCTTTCATTTTCCCGTCCCAGCTCCCCTTATAATTTAACTGAATCTCATGGGCGCAAATCAGTGTCTGATCCTCTTCGCTGCCGCGCTGGAGGAAGAACAGATCATTTGCATCCACCCGCGGATCCCCTCTGTACTTGAAATCATACGTCAGATTGTTTTGGTAGTAGTCTGCAAGCCACATTTCTAAATCTGCCGCTTGTCCATCATCACTGATCAGCTGGTTTTTCCACTCTCGCTCCGCTCCTACCGTATCATGCTGCATCGTGTAGCTGCTTTCATATATCAAATAGCTGTAGCCTTTTAGGATATACTTCACGCTGCACCGTTCCTTGAACCCGAAAAATTTCAGCTTCACATAATAACTGTACGCCTCCAATATCTCGCACCGGATTCCTTCTGTTTCTACTACCACGCTGTATCCATAAGCCGGTTTGCTCACTGTAAGTTCCAATTCCTGCCCTTCCGTTTCCAGAACGATATTCCCGCTAATCAGGTCAGCAGCTTCCGCCTCCTGCGTCTTTTCATAAAACCACTTTTTTACAGACAACGATTTCAGCCGTGCCTCCCTTGTTCCCATCGGAGAATTTCCGATCAGTTCCCTGCTGTCCAGCACATAGTCCGTCACATTTCCAAATACCACCCGGTCCAGCGTCACGCGGCTCCCTGCAATCCCATCCGAAAAGGTCAGCACCATTTTGTCGAATGTCAAAAGCTCCTCATTCAGAACCTCTGTAACGGATGCGTTTTCCACCTCATAAAAACCAACCGGGCTTCCGCCGTAAAACGTCTCAATCATAAATCTTGTCGGCGCCACCGCCCGGAAGCCCAGCTCTAATCCATAGCAGCTGTATCCAGCTTCCAGCACGATTTCAATCCGGGGCGTCTCTTGAAAATGCCCGTTTTCATCTGCAACCGCCTCGCTCACATAACCGACCGAAAGATATTCCCCGTTTTCAGGCAGGAAACGAATCGTCCCATCTGTCACAGAAAAATCCCGGCTTGCCATTCCGTATGCTTCCAGCGGTTTCTTTTCCAGGATATTTTCCACCCTGCTGAACGGCGTCTGCCTTTCTGCTCTTGCTTCCATATCCGGCAAAAATGCAGACCTGATGCAGATCTTCTTTTTCCGGTCCTGCGTCAGGATGCACCGGCCTGCATTCGCAATCATCTGCAGCGCCTCCGTATGCTTCACGATCGGAAGCGGGTTTTTTACAGATACCTTTTTCAGATAAGGATCAATGAAATACTCCCGTTGATCCACCTGCGCGTCCATCAGAACGTCTTCTGCCAGATCATACAAACTGATGCCCTCTTCCCGGTACAATCCCTTTTGATATTTTCCGGTCATGTTATCAAACCGGTCCGTCGCCGTAAATTTTGCTTTTATATTATCTGCAGACCATTTTTTCAGATAACAGGTAAAAGGTTCCAGCCACTCGATCCGGCCGTCATCCTCCACATCATATCCGAAATATGCCTGTATCTCCTGTCCGGTCTCCATAAAGCCCAGTGTGCTCTGCGGGTTGTCCGCGTCATAATACCGATTCAGATTATCCACGGTAATGCTCATGTCCTGCGACGGCAGCTTCTCCGATATTGGGGACACCTTATCCTTGTAGGTAAATGCCTGCACCTGATCGTCCGTAAATACATTCGCGATTCCGCAGATAAACTGCCAGATTCGCAGTCTCCCAGTCCCATTTACCATCCGCTGCGGCGTGATCTTCAAAAATGACGTATCCTCAAAAACATCCTCCGTTACCCACTTCCGCTTATCATTTCCAGTATATGTATGGACTCCCCGGTCGTTTTCCACTATGAAATCCACCGGATAGCATTCCCCGAAATCAATCGTCAGTCCCTTTATGTCCAATCCCTGAAAATTGAATACCACATATACCATCCCGAAAAAGTCTTGCGTCACAATCCCCTGATTAAAAAAATCAGCATTTTCAGCTTCCGGCAAGAAATACATGCTTCCGTCCACAGCTGAAAAATTCTCCTCTGCCGTGGCATATACATGGTCCACTACATACGCATCGAACGGTTTAGATGGATTTGAAAAATAAGTAAAAGAATTTCTGCTGTCCGCCGCAGATGCCCGCTTCTGTGCCTCTTTGTTGACAACACCGATATATACTTTGATATATCCTATGTTCCGCCACACCTGCTTCATGGACTCCTTATAAGCTTTGCTCACATGCTGCATCCGTCACACCCCGCAGTCTATGATATTGACTTTGCAGTTCCGGTATCTGGTGGGCTTATCTTCCCCATCCAGCCAGAACGGCTCCGCCGACCGGTCTCCCGGATACATTTTCAATGTAATCCATTCCCCTGTCACTGGGTCTGGAAAAGTAACTGGAACTCCGAAACCTCTCCGAAACTTTTTCAGGATAAAAGACCACTGATTTGCAGACAGCATCGGCCATTTCAGGTTATTGATTTTGTACTGATCGCGGCCAATCCGCTGACCTACAACTTCTGCCTTTGTATTTCTGGCAGAATTTACCGGCGTGGTAATGATAATCCCCACTCCCCGCTCCGGATATGGAAATTCTTCCCCATCCACATAAATGTACGCCATCCATACAGCCTCCTTCCATAAAAAGGGACGCATGCCGCGCCCCTTTAAGTGAATACAACTCCGTTCCGTTCTGCTCGATCCCTAAGGGCCGTCAGACCTTCCTCCGTGTCAAATACAATCTCCGGATCTTTTTCAGCAATCCGCTCCAAAAGCTCGATCACATAGGTCAGCAGACTTACCAGTTCCGCGTTTCCGCTCTCCACGCCGGCTGTGATACCATCCACAATCTGATCCGTATTTGCTACCGCTGCGCGCCTGCCAATCCTTCCGACCATCTCAGGACCTGCCTCATTTGCGATGAACAGGCTGCCCTGGTCCGGGAATCCACCGTCTGCAAACGCTGGAATCCTTCCGAATGAAACGCTGCCGATTGAAAAGTCCCAATTAAAAAACTCTCCCAACGGCGAACGGTTCAACAGCCCCAACAGCGTATTGATGCCGCTGATCGCGCTGTTTATCATGCCTTCCAGAGAAGAAATCACATTGTTTAAAATATCAACAACCTTATTTGCCAACCCCTTAAAGCCGTCATAAATACCATTTTTCAGGTTTTCTCCAAGCTTTAACCACCGTTCTTTTGTAAACCATGGCTCAACATGTACTTTCCACCACGTTTCAACCCCTGTCTTCCACTGCGTGACCGTCTCATCCCACTTCGTTTTAAAGGATGTTTTGATATTGGTAAGAATCTGACTCCATTTTTCAATGGTAAACCACGGCTTAACATTCTCTTCCCACCATGTCACAAGGGCGCTGTTCTGCCACCAGTCAACGACCTCATTCCATTTTTCTTCAAAACTCAGCCGGATATTTTCCAAAAGCTCCAGCCATTTCTCCACCGAAAACCATGGAACGACGTTTTCCTCCCACCATGTATAAATGGCGGTGTTTGTCCACCAGTCAACCAGTTCTGCCCACTTGGTTTCAAAACCCGTCCTGACGTTTTCAAATATCTCAGCCCATTTTTCAATGGTAAACCACGGTTTTACGTCATTTTCAAACCATTCTGAAACCCTGCTTCCAAGATTACCGAACCATTGATTCCACGCCTCCTGCTCCGCTTCCCGGCTGGCGCGGTTTTCCTCCTGCCACTCGGAAATCTTCGTCTTCCATTCATCAATCCAGCTAAAATCCATATTCTCATACGGATTGTAAGCGCCGTTTTCTGCCTGAATGTTTCCGACACCAGTCGAATCATGACCGTATATCTGCCACGGACTGTCCGGTCTTTCTTCCCGGTTCTTCTCCTGCCATGCAGACATCCCATGTTCCTGTATATATTCCAGATCTTTCTTCCAGTTCTGGAACGCCTCCACGCCGATCATGGTAACGGTGATGCCCATACTGATCCAGCCAATACCTTTTAAGATCGGCAGGGTTTTTGTCAAAAACTTTATCGCCTCACACGCCGCCGATCCGATCTTAAACGCCAGCAGCGATCCTTTCAAAGCGATAAACGCTTTCGCCAGATTCTCGATCCCGTCTGCCACATCCTCAGGCTCTACCTGCTCCATCCAATCAGCCAGATGGTCAAGGAAATTATCCAGCGTTTCACTGTTTAAGAAGTTTGCCACAAGTTCTGTCAGCCTCTCGATAAAGAGCAGCACGCCTTCCCCGACCGTTTCTGCGAACGGTTCCAGCCTATCCCAAAATTCCGACAGCTCCTGTCTGATCTTCGCCCAGTTGACGCTTTCGTTAAATTCCTTCAGGATCCGCAACAGATCCGGAAGCCCCTTTTCAATGGTCCATTCTCCCAGCGGCAAAAGTACCTGTGTATAAAAATCTGTCAGCACACCGGACAGTGCCCCAAATACCGGGATCAGTGACCGGGTATACTGCGCAATCTGCTCCATCAGCGGTCTAAAATCCAGCCCCGCCGCCCAGATTACTGTTTCATCGGCAGCCTGCCGGATATTGTAAATAATCGCCGCGAAGATGTCCCTGATATTCTCCAGTGTCCGCAGCCCCGCATTATTCTCATTCCACGCCAGCCTCAGATTCTCTGCCAGATGACCGATCACCAGGCCAATATCTCCGATGATATGCAGAATATCCGCAAGCATCGCGATCGTCTCTTCCTGATTCCACATAATCAGGAAGTCCCGTCCGATGTCTTTTACAAGCTTCCGCACCTCGTCCAGCGCATACCTCCAAGAATCCATGACAAACTTGCCTTCCCGGTTCCATGCCTCTTTCAGCGGTGCAAAAAATTCTTTTAAAAGCTTTTTGATCTTTTCTGCAAGGTCTTTGTACTTTCCTTCGACCTCGACTTCTTCAAACATATCGTCCGGATCAAGACCGCCAGCCCCTGCGCCTCCGGCAGATTCCTTTTCGATGACATTTAACTCATCGATACCCAGTGCTGCGTTTTTCGCCGCTGCTCCCGCCTTGTTCAAGCTCGCGGCATAATCTTTGTACGCGCCGGTCGCTTTCAAAACGGTTCCTTTTCCAGTAAGTGCTGCAAAGAGCTGACCGATTGCATTCACCGCAGAGACTGCCAGCGATACAATCTGAATCAGTGCCGGCGCCAACAGATCAAGGAACGGGAGCGCTGCTGCTGCCACCGCATTTCTTAACTGCAAAAATGCGGACTGCAATTCTGAGATTGTCCGGTTTGCACTGCTGCTGTATCTGGCTATATTCTCAAATCCTGATGTCAGCCCTGTAAACAACGCAGAAAACGCCCTTGAAAAAAGAGAGAA
>ENA-ORMO01002250-ORMO01002250.1-human-gut-metagenome-genome-assembly--contig:-NODE-2250-length-16063-cov-9.526549_pt1 | contig 16063 bp, 15 predicted proteins | sample MGYA00242106_ERZ509001 | MGnify/ENA primary metagenome ERZ509001 (study PRJEB26280, sample SAMEA2338736) | human gut metagenome | biome: human gut; feature: human-associated habitat; material: faeces... | reverse complement strand
GCGAAGCGCCGCGTATAGGCCACAGCCCGACGATAAGCAAACTCCGCTCTTACTTAAATTTCTTATTTTAGCAAATAATCTTTTAAGCCGTGAACAGTTTTTCCTCTGATTCCTGTCATAGACTCTGCATGATACAGGGAGCTTATTATAGATTCCTCCACCACTTCGACCGTCGCTTCAAAAACTGTATCCATATCGTTCTCAAACAGATATCCGCAAGGCAATACCTTTGTGTCGCTGTAATGAGGAACGATGTTACCGTTTGAAAAGGCGATGGCTATATCACCGCTTCCTGTCCCAAGGTAAGAGCCTACTCTCCCCAGGCTCGCCGCAGCTCGCTTTGCCGCCCGGCGGAGCTGTCTGTCGCTCAACGGGAGGTCTGTGCCTATTATCATGATGATGGAGCCTTTATCTGCCGCCCCATCCCTTTTTTCAGGAACAAATATCCGGCGGCCGTCTATTCTGAGATTCCCCAGTACTCCGAAATTGGACATGACGATAGCGCCGACGGTATAAGATTTTCCATCAAACTCTACTATCCTCGAAGCTGATCCTATGCCGCCTTTTTTTCCCATGCAGATCATTCCCCTGCCGCCGCCTACGGCGCCTTCCTTAAAGTCTGCGCCGGCAGTATCAAGAGCCTCTCTTACGTCTTCCTCGGTTATATGCATGCCTCTTATATCGTTTAGTTCTCCGTCATTACACTCGGTCACCATGCAGTTTACCGTACTGGTAGAAACTCCTATATCCTCGTTACGCTCAAGCATATATTTTGTGAGAGCATTCAGGCTCGTTCCTACGCCGAAAGTGTTGGTCATTATTATGGGAGTCTCGATAGTCCCCAGCTCCTCTACCTGGATCAGACCGGTACTCTTTCCAAATCCATTGATCACAGAAACTCCTGCCGTGACTTTGTCTTTGAACAAGTTGCCCGAATGAGGCAAAACTGCAGTTACCCCTGTATGTACATCTTTATCATCGTCGTTCAGCGTTACGTGACCTACCCTTACACCGGGAACATCGGTGATCAGATTCTTTTCACCCCTGGCATAACGGTTTTCAAGTTGCAGTTCACATTCTTTAGGTAATCCCATTTCATTTTCTCTTTCTTGACTTATTTTTTATTTGTCGCTCGTCTGCTGCTCTTCCTTTTTCAGCTTAATATCGAAGATCTTCCAGAGGATCAGTCCCATCACGGGAACGATGAGGCCGGTTATAGCTGTCTTAGGATCTTCTACCAGCGTATTGATCATGAGAGCGAAGAACAGTATGATAGCTATGACGACAGTTACAGGATATCCCCAGGCCTTATACGGACGTTTCAGGTCAGGGAATTTCTTTCTGTATACTACTACTGCCGCAATTACAAGCACATTATAAAGCATACCGGCGAATACTACAAGAGAAGTAAGCTCGTCAAGACTTCTAAGCATGACTAATATGCACGAAATAACTGCCTGAGATATCAACGCCACCTGCGGTACTCCGAACTTGTTCAGCTTTGCGTGATTCTTGAAGAAATGCTTTTCAGCAGCCATGTCATAATAGTAACGAGGGAAAGCTATGATCATTCCGTTGAGGGATCCGAATATGGCTATAAGCTGAGTCGCAAGGATAAGTCCTCCTCCCGCTCCGCCGAAGAGTTTATCCGCTACCTGCGTTCCAAGATATATGTCTCCCGACTCTATGGAAGAAACCACCTGATCGGCAGGAAGTACTTTATAAATAGCAAAGTTAAATAAGGCATATATCACAGTGATGACTCCTATGCCGAGTATAAGAGCTTTAGGCAGATCTCTCCCCGGATTTTTCATCTCCTCAGCTACAGGATTGAGGTTGGTCCATCCTTCATAGGCCCATAGAGTGGCCACAGTAGCAAAGGCTATCATCCCTATCATTCCGCCAAAGGTAGGGTCTGTTCCTTCCGGAACAAGAGAAAGATCCGGATGTTCCTTTCCTAGGATCAGGCCTGCAAACAGAATAATAGCAATAGGTATACATTTTGCCACCATAGATACGTTCTGCAGTATGGAGCCCAGCTTTATTCCGAAACAGTTATAAGCTGTGAGGGCAATTATGAGAATTATAGCTATGATCTTAGTCGCCATATCCGATAAGTGGAAAAAGTTAGCTAAAGCCGTAGGAAGCGCGATAGCCAGAGCCGCTATAGAACCTGACCCGCTTATAACCCAGCTGGTGAATCCGAAGGAATATCCTACAGACGGGTGGTAAGCTCTGTTCATATAGACGACCATTCCGCCCGCTCTGGAGTCGCAGGCTCCAAGCTCTGCAAAGCACAGCCCTCCTAAGATAGACACAAGTCCGCCGATGACCCAGCAGAGCAGCGCCAGTCCCATGCTCATATCTGTCCTCTCAAGGACATATGAGCCTAAGTAGAAAATACCGGAGCCTATCATGATGCCGCCGATAATACTTATGCCTCCGAAGACGCCTATTTCTTTTTTGAAGCCGGCTGTCTGAGGTACGGTTTCATTGTTTTTACTACTCATTTCTATCCTCCAATGTTAATTAAATTTGAGTAATGATTTCACCGATATAACAGGCAAAAAGCGTGCCAACTTAAAAAAGGTCAAATATTGGTGAAACATCATCAAATAATAAGTTTTAATGAGTTTTAATGTTTTTTATTCGTGTTAAAAACTCGTTTATTTTTTTAAATTTCTCCTCATTGCTCTCCGCCCGTTGTCATATGCGTTGGCATGAAGTTTGCGTAATTTATTTTTACTTTTATATATGGAGGCAGAAAATTGAAAGATAATATACTAAATGAAGATCTGATCCGTTCAGAAATGACCTATTGGAATGTGCCGGGTCTTTCCGTTTCCTGTGCCTTTGGCGGAAAAACTCTTTCAAAGGGCTTTGGAGTCCGAAACAAGAGCGGTATGCCCGTAGATAAAGATACCGTCTTTTGCATCGCTTCATGCTCAAAGGCTATGACTTCCGCCGTGGCTGCCATGTTAGTCACCGAAGGCATCCTCGATTACGACAGGCCTGTAAAAGAATATGTCCCTGATTTCAGAATGTTCGATAAAGCGGCAGAAAGAGAAACCACCTTGAGAGATATGCTGTGCCACAGAACAGGCCTTGCGCCTCATGACGGCGCCTGGCCCAGCCCTGTCAGCAGCATAGAATTTTCAAATCGCTTTTCTTATCTGAGACCCTCAGCTCCGTTTAGATCAAAGGCTCAATACAGCAACATAGTCTATGCTCTCGCCGGGCATATCATGGAAACAGTCACAAAATGTAGCTGGCCGGAAATAATGGAAAAATATCTGTTTAAGCCTCTCGAAATGAACTCTACCAGCTGTCAGGCCGATGCTTTAGTCCATGAGGAGAACAAAGCCCAGCCGTTTCAGGTCACAGGCGGAAGACTCACTCAGCTCAAAATATGGAATGTAGATACGGTGGCGCCGGCAGCTTCTGTGAACACAAACGCCGAAGATATGTGTAAATGGCTCGATTTTCTGATATTAAAAGGCCGCTCCCGCAGAGGAGAGCAGCTTATCTCTTCCGATGTTTTCGAAGAAATGATTAAAAAGCAAATAGATTTTACAGATTTCATAGAGGGAGAAAGCCTCTTTCCGCTGGACGGATACGCATTAGGATGGCAAACGGGTCTTTACAGAGGCAGAAAGATCTTAAGGCATACGGGAAAAATCGAAGGGTACAGCAGCCTGCAGGCTTTTCTTCCCGATGAGGGAATAGGCGTATGTATTCTGCTGAATTTCCATTCTCCCACCGTTTCAATAATGTTTACCATCCTGTATGACATCCTTGATAGGCTTCTTGGGCTTAAAGGTGAAGAATGGAACATGAAGTTTCATACTAAAGAGCCTCTCACAGACTCGGACTTCAACGATTCTTACGTAAATTTATTTTCTGACAGATATCCTCAGGCTATTCCCTTAAAAGAGGATCCGGACTGCGCTGAGATTCAAGGAGTATATAAGAATCCCGGTTATGACCCTATAGAAATATTCTCCGAAGGAAAAGATATGATTTTAAAACATCGGGGAATTAAAAACATTCTGACTCCTTATTACGGAGGTCTCTACAAGGTCACAGGCTTCAAAGAAGATACTCTGACATACGATCTACCTCTGACATTTCTCAAAAATGTCCATGGGGACGTCTACGCTTTGGGGCTTCCTTTGGAGCCTCTCATTTCAGATATTATTTTCACTAAATAATATATACTAATACTTCCTAATTGTAAGAGAAAGGATAGAAGATCCCTTCTCCTGCAAAAAAAGAGATACCTTTCTCCCATTGGTATCTCCTTTTTTGTAGCAAATCACTACTATATTTCAGTCATAAACATCTTCGCTATCATCAGCTCGTCCACATCTTCAGCTGTATATCTGACAGAATTGCTGCCTGTAAGTTCTGCTTTAGGATACCAGGACGCCGCTCTGGCTCTCTGATGCTCCTTGAAAAATATATCCATCTTGTATTCTTGTCGTTCAAGACATACAGGCCTCACATCGCGCAGAGCTTCTTTGACTCCTGATTTTATGGCTCTTATGCTGTCTTCCGGATGCATATTCCAGGAGGAATTTCCCACTCCCTCTTTAACAGCTACAGTCACTATATCGCTGCAATAATCTCTGGCATGGTCGCAAATGCCCCTGTCTCCCGATAAAAACACAGAAGGTATGCCTAAATTTGCCGCATAAAGGACATTCATAGAAAATTCAGAAGCTAATCTGTCATTGATCTTTATCCAGTTAAACCACTCGTGTTCAGTCGTATGCGCCAGCGGATTTGTATTCATTCCCTCCGGTGAATGATACCCTATATAGATGACAGCGTCAAAAGAACTGTCCAGGCCTCCCATCATTCCCTCCGGTGAACATCTCCAGCCTCTGATAAGTGAAACTCCCTTGGGCAGGCCCCACATATCTATATTTCTGGCATTTCCATGGCCGTCTTTGACTACCACATCGAATCCCATTTCGATAGCCGCTTCACAGGCTGCGCTCACTTCAAGAGTCATCTGCCTGGCCGCCGCCTCATACCCCTGGCCGCCGCTTTCCGTTTCACACCAGGAAGTGACTCCCGTTACGCCTTCTATATCCGCACTTATAAAAACTTTCATGATCGTCTCCCTTTCGTTGAACTATTTTTGCATATAAATATTGCAAAATCTGTGCCATAATATTATCGGAGGATCTTCTCAATTCCCTTATCAGTTATCTTCATACCTTGTCTTCCCTTTCCTATCCTGATCAGTCCTTCCTGCTGAAGCTGAGATAAGATATTCCTGAGAGAAAGATCGCTTACATCCTCTCCTTCTCTTCTCAAGTATTCAAGCACTGCCATTCTTCCAACGCCATGGCCAAGAGTATTATATTTCATAAGTATCTTGAGTACGGAAGACTTAAATCTATACTGAAGATCTTCGTCGCTGACTCCCTTGTCAAAATTCCCCTTATCTTTGAATTGCTCCGGAAGTTTACCTAAAGTCTTATAATACAGAGCGCAGTTTTCCAGTTCGCGGACGTTACCAGGCCATTGATAATTTTCCAAAAGTTCCTTCTCTCTTCTGCCTACCCGAAGATAATCTTCTTTCATAAATTCCTTAAATAGAAGCAATATATCTTCTTTTCTTTCTCTCAAAGGAGGTATCATTATCTGTAAAGCATTCAGCCTATAATACAGATCGCCTCTGAAACGACCTTTCTCCACTTCTTTAATCAGATCTTTATTGGTGGCTGCTATTATGCGTACATCCACGTCTATTATGCGATCGCTGCCTATTCTCATGATTTGCCGCTCCTGAAGAACTCTCAGGAGCCTCGCCTGAAGAGCCGGGGAAATGTCTCCTATTTCGTCCAGAAAAATGGTTCCCCTGTTAGCTTGTTCAAAGTAACCGATCTTTCCCTTTTTGCTGGCTCCGGTGAAAGCCCCCTCTTCATATCCGAATAGCTCCGACTCCAGCAGAGTTTCGGGTATAGCCGCACAGTTGACGCCTATGAAAGGCATATCTTTGCGGCTCGAATAGTTGTGTATAGACTGGGCAAAGAGCTCCTTCCCTGTACCGCTTTCCCCGCAGATGAGGATAGTATATTCGGTAAGCGCCGCCTTCTTGGACAGATCGACGCTCTCCTTCATTACGTCAGAATTTCTCTTTATATCACTGAAAGTATGCCTTGCAAAAAAGCCTTTTTCGATGAGCTTCTTATTGAGACTGGTCTCCATGTCTTTTATATTTACTTCATCCTGAAGCGTGACGTAATACCCTATCTGCATATTGCTTGTCCACAGTGAAACCTTATCAAGTATATAATTTCTGCCGTCTATGGCGATAGCTTTCTTTAAAATGTCATCCTCTTTCTCTATGGCCTTTAAGAGATCTCTGTCCAGACAGTTCACATTATAACCGCCTGGCCCTCTGTGCGATGAACCGAAAAATTCTTTAGCCCTTATGTTGGAATATATTATTTCTCCTTCGTTATTCACAAGAATCAAAGCAGACGGTGAGTCATAGAGATATTCGTTCAGCATGCTGTTCTTTAAAAAGCTGCCCACATAGCTGCTGCTCAGATCCTGCTGAGGTTCTATTATCGTAGAAATATACTGAAGAAGGCTCAGATCCACTTCTTCGTTATTAAGTTTCAGAGCATTTTTTATCTGAACCATGGTGTCAAAGCCTATCTTCCTGTAGCCTACATTTATCACATTTTCTATCTTATCTGGCACCAGCTGCGGTTCGTTTGGCACTATGGCATATCTTATATTATCATATCTTCCATCGTCTTCATCCTGGTTATATACTACAAAGTTGAGATGGCCTATGCCGAGTTCATATAACATAGTCGCCGTCTCTATGGCTCTCTCCAGCGTATCGTTGACGATCAGCACATCCTCATTTTTTGGTATTTTCATTATTTTACTCAAGTTTTCCTTGCGGATGCTGCGGGTCAGTATAACTATATTTTTGAAAGAAGATGTGTGAGTTCTCAGATGAGCCAAAACGCTTCTGTCCACAAGGACATAGACGTCTGCGTTTATTCTTACTTCTTCGCCCAGTTCATTGACATAATAATTATCTATAGAAGCGTATCTGCCGAAGATCCCCTCTATCTCTTCTTCCAGATGGTAGATAGCGTCCATATTTTCCCTGTTGCGATAGACAAGAGCGATTTTTTTCATCGAAGCTTTCCTCTCATATAATTTATCTGTTTTATTTCAGTATATCATGATTGCTCTCCTCTGTAAAACCGAGGAGTTCTTTCTTTTACTTCATAAATGATCAATCCGCCTTTTTGCTCATAACCCGTATCCCAAAGGGCCTTAAAATCCAGCCACTGCCACTGTCCATAGCTGACCGCTTTTATCATAAAGATGTCCTCTGCCTCTTCATATCCTGTTATCATAAACCAATGCCAAGTAAAATCTTCAAATCGTGGATCCTTGTGTTTCAATATGAGACAAGGCACCGGAATTCTTTCGTCTATCTGTCTTTTAAGAGCTGATTTTGCCAAGTCTGATTCCGTCTCGCCTGAAAGCCCCTTGGCCTGTATCCTATCATTGCCCGTCTGATGAAAATACTGATATATTCCATCTATATAAGTTTCAAGTTTATCTATACCGCCCCATCTTGGGTGAAGATATCGTTTCATGATTTTGGCAAAATTCTTGTAATCTGCTTCTGTGACATATTCAGGATCAAAAGGATACGCCTCCCTGACGCCGAAGTATCTGCTGAAATATATACAGCTGTCGCAAGCCGTTACTGCTGCGCAGCCCCCTATCTTCATCAAAGGATCGGAAAACTTTTCCTGATCCCATCCGTAGTCTTCTCCCACGCGATAATATCCAATCTCCATAATCTGTCCTCTCTCGAATATAAATCTATCTATTATTACCCGAAAATTCTGTACTTCAATCTTGACTCCTCTGCGGCATGAAGTTAAGATATGTATGAGGTGAGGATCAGATGATAAAAGTCTTATTCGTCTGCCACGGCAGGATTTACCGGGCATGATGAAAAGTCTCAAATCGTCTCATAAGCCCCGTTTTTAAGCGTTTTTTGTGCTTCAGTCTCAAATTTACCAAAGATTTACCAATATTTCTGGAGAGTCAGACTTGCGAAAATATGGAACCAGAATGAGGAGAAAATCAAAATGAGCGATTTATTAACTTGTGAATTTAATATCGATACTGCCTGTGTGGAGCTTTGCTTCGCTGATGGCAGCATGATTTCTATAGACTGCACCGCCGTTGAGAACGAGGTCGCAGACAATATGTACCAGAGGTCAGAGCTTGACTATCTGATATACAATGACCCGGTAGCCTATGCGAATTTAATTCTCAATGGTGACCCGGAAACATACTTGAAAACCGTTACGGAATACAACCCTTTGGACTGATTACCAGAGATAAAGCAAGCCGTCTGTGCGGGCATGGGAAATGCTCGTACAGACGGCTTTTTAGGTAAGTATCTGTTTTCAAATGATAATTTTTATTGCTTGACCGATTCGGTTATTGGTGCTATACTCTAAATAACCGAATCGGTTATTATGTAAAAAGGAGAAAATGAATTGGACAAATTTTTGGCCCTGACCGAAGAAAAGAGAACGGCTATTCTCAATGCGGCGCTCCAGTGTTTCGGCAAGTTTGGTTATGAAAAAGCCTCAATCAATGATATTGCGGTAGCCGCACACATTTCCAAAGCGTCTGTGTTTCAGTATTTCGGCAGTAAAAAGCAGCTCTACATTTACCTGCTGGAATACTGCAAGAAAATCATAGAGGGACTATTTGATAAGGAAGCCCTCGATTCCGAAACAGATTTGTTCGACAGGATTCTGGCATCCAGCCGCATGAAAATGGAGGGGCTCCAAAATCAGCCTTTTATCTTGCAGTTTATTACCAGTGCCTGGGAGGAAAATTCTCCCGAGGTGACGGATACGCTGGCGATCCTGACGGAGGAGACCGGCAGATTCCGAAACGATCTTGTTCTGCGGGAAGAGGATGCTTTGAAATTCAAAGACCCAGAGGATGCCCAGCCGGTCTTTCAGATGCTGCTTCTGATGGCCGAGGGCTATGCGGCCGGGTACCGGGGGGCGGCGGCTTTCGATTTTCAGGCTGTCATGGGGGATTTTGAGAAGAACATCGCAATTCTGCGGAAAAATTTTTATAAGGAGGAGTATTTGAAATGAGTGAACAAGCGATTGTCTTGAATGAATTGACCAAGCACTATGGGAAGCATCGAGGAATCAATAACCTCAGTTTCTCTGTCAACCAGGGAGAGTTTTTCGGCTTTATCGGCCCCAACGGTGCGGGTAAGTCCACCACGATCCGCACCCTAATGGGGCTGATCCGTCCCACCGGAGGCAGCGCATCTATCTTCGATTTGGACTGTCACTCCAAGGCCAGCGTCATCGCCAGGGATGTGGGCTATCTGCCCAGCGAGAACAACTATTACGAAAACATGAAAGTCCGTGAACTTTTGCAGTACACCGCCGATCTGTACGGCATGGACTGCAAGACAAAGATGAAGGAGCTTGCCGACAGGCTCAATCTGGATTTGTCCCGCAAGATTGCAGACCTTTCTCTGGGCAACAAGAAAAAGGTGGGTATCGTGTCTGCCATTATGACTTCGCCCAAACTGATTATTATGGACGAGCCCACCAGCGGATTAGACCCACTGATCCAGCAGGCTTTCTATGATATTCTGAAGGAGGAAAACAGCCGGGGCGCTACCGTGTTTTTTTCCTCCCATGTGCTGAGTGAGGTGCAGAAACTGTGTGACCGGGTGGCCATTCTGAAAGAGGGACAGCTTATTGGCATACAGTCCATCAAAGAACTGCGTGAGAGCGGCTATAAGAAAGTCTCTCTGAGCGCAAAGGAGGCTATCCCTCGCGATTTCTTTGATTTGTCCGGCATTGCGAACTATGCGGAGACTGCGGATAAGACCTCTGTTTCCTTTATGTATAACGGAAATATCACGGCGATTATTGACAAGCTTCACCTGCTGCATTTGGACGATGTGCTTTTGGAAGAGCCCTCTTTGGAGGAAATCTTCATGCACTACTATGCGTAAGGAGGTGTCAGGCATGGTCATTTTGAAATATGAACTGAAAAGGCACCGCAAATATATTTTGGGTTGGGCCATCGCCTTGGCTCTGTGTGTTTTTGTGATGACGCCTACCTATTACAGCTTTATGGATGTTTCCACCGGAGACCTCTATGAAACGCTGGGTACGAGTGATTTTTACAAAGGCGTTGGTGTGTCCATGGAATATCTGACCTCACCGTTGGGCATTTATGCGTTTCTTACCAGCTTTTTTATGATTGCGTCCGGTATTTTCGGGATGCACTTCGGTATCGCCATTCACACCAAGGAGTGCTCGGAGCGAACCTCTGAATATCTGTTTACAAAACCCCATACCCGAAAAACGATTTACTGGGCAAAGGCGTTCACGGTTTTTTTCGGCGTAGTGGTCGTGAGCATGGTATATCTTCTCGCCTCTTTTTTGGCGCTGGCCCTGTTCCGCTCCGGCATTGACTGGGGAGAGTTCTTTCTGATTGCTCTTTCCCTCATGCTGGTCACGCTGTTCCTTGCAGCTATGGGGCTTTTGGTTGGAATTCTATTTTCACGCAATCGAAGCCCACTTTTGACTGCCGGGTTAATTGTCTTTGTCGAGTACTGCGTCACCAGCTTCTCCAACATTGTCAGCAACCGTGCCATTAGTTTTCTGTCCCCGTACTCGTTCTTTAGTGCGGCTGAGATTTCCAAATCTGGCTTTTATGAGTTGGATTACTTGGGATGGTGTGTACTGCTGTTTGCCCTGTTTTTGGTGCTGTCTTATCGTGTCTTTTTGAAAAAAGACATCCAGTTCCGCTCATGAGGGGGTGCAAAGATGAAAACATTGGTGAAAAACGAATTCCGCCAAACCAGAAAGACCCTGCTGATCTGGCTGGGGATCATGTTACTGCTGTGCGGATTCTGCTATTTTGAACTTTTATCCTTGAAGGACAGTCTGGATGAGATGGCCCGGACAGTCGGCCAATTTCCTCGCTTGATCATGATCATGTTCGGTGTGAAAGGGGATCTCACGACTGCCCTTGGTTGGTACGCGTGTATCTATTTTTGGGAGGGGCTGTTGGCCTTTGCCTATGCAATCTCTCTGGGCCTGTCCTGTGTGGCGAGGGAAAAGAAATTTGGAACATCCGAATACCTGTTCACAAAGCCTGTGGAGCGGAAAACCATTGTTCTGGCGAAGGTGATCGTTTCAGCAGTGAACCTGCTGGTGTTCGCCCTGTTCAGCGGCGTGTGCAATTATTTCACGATCGTTCTTCCTTTGGGCGGTCTGGATCAGCCGGGAGCGGTGCTTTCCACAACGATGGGAATGTTCTTTACCCAGCTTCTCTTTTTTGCCTTGGGTCTGCTGTTTGCCAGCCTTTTCAAATCTTATAAGGCCGCGGTACGCGCCGGTACGGTTTTCGTATTGGCCGCCTATGTGTTGGCCTTTACTGCCGAGTACACAGGGAATCGTTTCTTGGATTATCTGACCCCTCTGCGGTACTATGATGTGTATGAAGTAGCACTAAATGGCGTCTATCTTTCCTACATCGTCTTAACAGTACTCATTGTGGGCGCGTGTGTAATGGTTTCTACAAGGCGGTGGAAACTGCGTGAGTTGTAAATGTAATTGTCCATAGATATTCTATTATCTGATGAAAAACAAAGAATGAAAAAAACCGAATGGCTATTATGCCCCAACTGCAACAACAAAACGAGAATTAAAATCTGTGATAATACAGTACTTGAAAATTTTCCGCTATACTGTCCGAAGTGCAAACGGGAAATAATAATCAGCGTAAAACAATTCAATACCACAGTTATCACAGAGCCAGACGCATAGACGCAGAGCCGATAACCCGTTAGCCTTGTGCTGCGGATTATCGGCTCTTTTTGCTTTTAAGATAGAAAAGGAGACAAAACCATGAGTAATTCTATTAAAGACAGCGCACAGGCTTTCGCCGTCAATCAAGTGCTGAAATATGTTGACAGCAATCCGCAGGAAGCATTCCCCAAGTTGTTAGATTGGGCGGATAAGTTCGATAAGGATAACCTCTATCTCACACAGCGCCAGCAAATCCGTAAGGTGATGGAGCAGCCTGACAGCAACTGGATGCGCCTGATCAACAGCCTTTGGACGGACATTGATTCTGAAGTCCGCAAAGTGTTCTTCCGCAATTTTATTGTCAATGCATCTCTCTTAGGCAGCCGCAAGCAGGTGGCTAATCGTGAAAAGTACGGCTGCAATATCCCCTGGGCAATCCTGATGGACCCCACTTCCGCCTGCAACCTTCATTGCACCGGCTGTTGGGCGGCAGAATACGGTAATAAGCTGAATCTGAGCTATGAGGAACTGGATGACATCATCAATCAGGCCAATGAACTGGGAACCTATATGTTCCTCTACACCGGCGGTGAACCTATGGTACGCAAGAACGATCTGCTCCGCCTGTGTGAAGCGCATCCTGACTGCGTATTCTCTGCCTTTACCAACGGTACCCTTATCGATGAGAAGTTTGCCGATGAGATGCTGCGGGTGAAGAACTTCTACCCGGCCATCAGCATTGAAGGCTTCGAGGAAGCTACTGATTTCCGCCGTGGCAAGGGTACTTATCAGGCTACTATGCGGGCGATGAAGATTCTGAAAGAAAAGAAGCTGCCTTTCGGCGTATCTGGGTGCTATACCAGCAAGAACATCGACTCCATCAGCTCGGATGAGTTCTTCGATCATCTGGTGGAGTGCGGTGCGAAGTTCGCATGGTTCTTCCACTATATGCCTGTGGGCAACGATTCCGCTGTGGAGCTGCTCCCGTCTCCTGACCAGCGTGAAAAGATGTATAACCGCATCTGCGAATACCGTAGCACAAAGCCTATTTTCACAATTGACTTTCAGAATGATGCGAAATTTGTAAACGGCTGTATTGCTGGTGGCCGCAACTATCTGCATATCAATGCCAATGGTGACATTGAGCCTTGCGCTTTTATCCATTACTCTGACTCCAACATCCGTGAAAAGACCCTGCTGGAAGCATATCAGTCTCCGCTGTTTATGGCCTATCACGACGGTCAGCCCTTTAATGATAATATGTTCCAGCCGTGTCCTATGCTGGAAAATCCTGAATGTCTGCGTAGCATGGTAAAGAAATCCGGTGCCCATTCTACCGAGTATCAGTCCCCGGAAAGTGTTGACCATCTGTGTGATAAGACTACACTTTATGCAGAAACCTGGAAGCCGAAGGCCGATGAGCTGTGGGCTGCTTGTCAGGGCTGTAGTGGGTGTAAGAAGTGATGGACGGCTATCAAATTTTCACAGATGCCACCTCAGATCTCGCACCGGAGTTAACCGCAGGTCTGCCATCTGTTGAAATGATTCCTATGAATGTTGAGATCGGCGGAACAGAATACTCATATGGTTCCCCGGAAGGAATCACAGCCAAGGAGTTCTACCGCTTGCAAAGAGCTGGGAATTTTGCAACGACCTCACAAATCAACCCAACGATTTATTTTAAGCATTTTGAACCCTGTCTGCGACAGGGAACCGATATTCTGTATCTCTGTTTTTCCTCTGGTCTGTCAGGTACATATCAGTCTGCGTTTTTAGCGGTTGAAGAACTACAGCAGGAATATCCGGAAAGAAGAATCATCTGCATTGATACGCTTGCTGCCGCAGTGGGTGAAGGGTTTTTAGTCAGAGAAGCTGCGAAAAAGCAGAGGGAAGGACTGTCTATTGATGAATTGGCTTCTTGGGTCATGGAACACCGATTAGAGGTATGTCATTGGTTTACGGTTGATACCTTTACCCATTTGAAACATGGCGGGCGGGTTTCAGGTGCCGCAGCCGCAATGGGAACGGCTTTGCAGATCAAACCGTTGCTTCATGTGGACAGCGAAGGAAAGCTGCAAGCAGTGGAAAAACCTCGTGGAAGAAAAAAGGCTGTTACCACTCAGATTGCCCGAATGGAACAGGGCTGGAAACCTGAACTTGGTAAATCGATTCTGATAGGTCATGCCGATGACCCTGAAGCAGCAGATATGCTGAAAGAAAGGTTGTTGGAACAATTCCCGGATTCTGAGATTTGTATTGCTTATATTGGCCCTATCATCGGAGCACACACCGGTCCCGGCGCACTGGCATTGATTTACTGGGGAAATAATCGATGACGGAGGATTTGTAGATACGCAAAAAAGCATTCTCCATCATAGAAAAATATAGTTTTGTTTAGAGCTGCCGGGTAACTTATGCTCGGCAGCTTTGAACTGTCTGCTAGAAGTAGTAGGAGGTGAACATATGGTTCCGCATGTATTGGGCGTAGGATACGCCTATAATGAATATGAGGTTACTGCTGGCCGATGGAAAAAATTTGAAATTGAATTTGACTATGCTGATAATATTAAACAAGCGGCCGCAATGCTGTCTTTTAAAGAATATATATGCGTAGCTATTTGCTCTGATGTGATTCCACAAGACGATTTGGATATCTTGAGACAAAAACGTGCGGTACCAATTATTGTTGTGCCACCTTCATATTCGGAGGAACAGCGGTATGCATGTGTCCATTTTGGTGCTGCTCAATATTTACATACCTATAATCATCCTATGGTAGAAATGTTTTCAGAGAAAAATAGTATGAGAAATTGTTTGAAAATACCAAAAGATAAAAGAAGACCGCTAACAATCATCACTGTGAAAGACTTGTCTTTCTGCTTAGAGTACAGGTCTGTAGAGATAGCTGGGGTATGCATTGATTTGACCGAAAAAGAGTTTGATATTCTTGCGCTGCTAATTATGAATCAACGGCAAGTCTATACTTATGAAATGATAATGGATTCTGTTTGGCATGATGATTTTTCGTTTTATTCACGCAATGCGATTTCAAGCCATATAAGTAATTTACGGAAAAAGTTAAAAAGTTCGGAAACTGCATCAGAACATATTAAAAGCATTCGAGGAATAGGCTACAAATTCGAAGTATAGGTATTTCTTGTGCAAATCTTGTATAAATCTAAAGTAAATCTTGCTTTCTGTTCTATACCATAGCTCTCAATAATGGCGAGCAGCTGTTAATTGAGTAATGGTTCAATGAAAACGCGGCTTGCTGAATAGCTGCCGCTTTATACTGCGTAGACAGAAAGGTTATTTACAGCGGCATATAGGAGGATGCCGCTTTGTTTGTTTTAACCTTTTACAGTTCTCATAATCTTCACTTGCTAAAAAAAGTGTAGCTTCCCCTCCGGGGCAGTTCGGCAACCTGTCGGTATTATCGTTCTGCGCAAACCGGAATAATAATGATCTTTTTTGTTGCGCCAGTTTCCTGGAATGGGAGACTGGCGCTTTTGCTTGTCGTTTTTTGCCGAATGTCCCCAAACGGCCTCGATGCCGTTCCCCGCCTCCATTCGATTCACCCGCTAATCACCCGTGAATCGAAATGGAGGTACATAATGAAGAAAGTCAATCTTCGGGATCTGTATCCCGATGTTTATAAAACCGATGCCTTTTTGGAAGTAACCGATGAAGTACAAGCGGTGTTTCAGTCTGACGAGCGAGCTGAAGCAGCCTATGAGCGAAAAATGTATCGCTATAAGGCGCAGTACTCCCTGGACTGTGAGAATGGAATTGAAAATGCGGTCCTGCGAAAGCTGGAGACGCCGGAGATGCTTCTGGAGGAAAAGCAGCTGCGCGAGCAGATTTACTCCGCCGTGATGGCTTTGCCGAAGAAACAGGCAAGGAGAATTTACGCCCGGTACTATCTGGGGATGAGCGTAAATGAGATTGCCAGAGCCGAAGGCGTAGATCCGAGCCGTGTTCGTGACAGCATCCGGCGTGGGTTGAAACAGTTAGCAAAATATTTTTGATAAAGTTTCATTTGAAGCGCCTGTTTTTCACTCTTTTTGTCAGTGTTAATAAGAAGGACAAGTTTCTCCCCTTCGATGTACTTTGACAATCGAATAGACGGCATTTCTGGTACATAACCCATGTACGAGCGAATCAGGCGCGCCGCCAAGATGGACAGC
>ENA-ORMO01002248-ORMO01002248.1-human-gut-metagenome-genome-assembly--contig:-NODE-2248-length-16078-cov-2.792486_pt1 | contig 16078 bp, 14 predicted proteins | sample MGYA00242106_ERZ509001 | MGnify/ENA primary metagenome ERZ509001 (study PRJEB26280, sample SAMEA2338736) | human gut metagenome | biome: human gut; feature: human-associated habitat; material: faeces... | reverse complement strand
CTGTATGGCAGCAATTCTACGGGATTTGCTAACCGCAAAAAGGAATACAGGAAAGAAATACACAACGGGCGTTCCGAAAATAGGACGCCCGTTATGTGTTGTGGGAAAGTAAGGACGGAATTATAAACAATGATTGATTTGGGATGTCATTCGGTATCAGCAGATTCTGCATCCGTTTGTGCCACAGCCTTTTGTCTGTGGGCCGTATACAGGAAAGCCCCTGCAGCCACCGTGATCGGCACAGAAAGCCCTACGCCGAAGCTACCGGCCAGACCTTGCATGACGGCAATGCCAATATTATTGGAATTAATGATCTGCCGGTAAGGCAGGGAATAGGAATAATCCAGAAGGAGCATGCTCAGACTGCTTCCTGCGAATGCCAGGATCAGGGTGTTGCTGTCAGTCCCCATCATATCGCGTCCTACCCGGATTCCGGCACGCAGAAGATCTCTGCGTCCCAGAGACGGATTCTGAGCCAGGATTTCACTCATGGAACTGCCAATTGACATAGCCACATCCATAACGGCTCCAAGACTGGAGATCAGCAGACCGGAGAAAAGAAGGCTTCCCACCTGAATATCCAATACATTCCAAAGAGTCATCAGCGTCTCGATATCGGATACGTTATATCCGGTGATGCCTGAAGCTAGACTGAACAGTGTGGCGGCGATACCGGCGGTCAACACACCTCCAACTGTGCCGATGGTGGCTACTACCGTTTTTTTAGTGAAACCACCGATCAATAACATAGTCACCAGCGTGGTAATGATGCAAATAAATATGGCGGACCAGAAAGGCGAGTAGCCGCGGTATACCATGGGAAGATACCACAGAAGAATGGAAAAAAATGTGAATACTAGGCCAATCCCTCCCTTAATGCCTTGTTTTCCGCCAACCAAGACAAGAACCACCAGATACAGAATTCCAAATAAATAGATTACCCACTCCCTATCTTGAGAATAAACACTGGCTATAGTTGTATCTCCCGCCACGCTCTGCATGACGATTACCTTCATTCCTGGAGTACAGGGCGCGCCGAAGAGGAAACCGGCGCTGCTGGTTACCTGAAGGAATTCGCCCTTTTTCTCCCCGGTAAGGAGCTGAATTTCTACGACCTGTTCTCCAACACGAGTTCCCGTCTCCGTCATATTATCCTGAATGATGGAGGTGACCACGGCTTTTTCAAAGGTCTGCCCCTCCCGTGAAATCAGTGGAACCTTTTCCACCTGATTGAGCCAAATGGTAAACAGCACCAGTCCTATCCCTGCTGCTGCAAGCAAAAGGATGCGGACAGCCATCCATTTGGAGGGCTGCCCGCCGAACCGAACTTTTTCCATCTTTAGTTCCCGGTTTTGATGATCGTGAATGTATCGTCAATGCTTTCAACCGAGCCGTCGTTCAGAATCTGATAGGTGTCAATCTGGAAGCTGTTCTCGGTCATGGTGATGATGGAATAGCTGGGAAGCCAGTTCTGGCTGCGGTTGGCAACATAATCCTGCTGCGTTCCGATCAGCTCATAATATTTAGAACCGGAAGCGGAGTTGGCAGTCATGTACAGGATACCCTTAGGGTCCACAACGGTGTTGCCTGTGGTATTCTCGATGGTATAGCAGTTGTTGTCTGCCTGGAAAGCGGCCAGGGCTGCATCCCCTTCTGCATCCCCTTCTTCGGGAGCGAGCGGGATGGCTTCTCCGGTGGCAAGGCTGTAGGCGTTATCCCAGTCATAATCGGAACCATCCTCATTGAGACGGAATTCATAGCCGGAATGAACCTGTCCGTCGCCGTAAAGCATCTTTGTTCTGCTGTAGGTATGGTCATGGCCCTGCAGAACCACATCGATGTCATAGCTGTCAAAGATGGGCGTAAGCTGTGTTCTTAAGATCATGCCATCCGTGTCGGAGTGATCCAGGCCGGAACCGTAGATATCCTGATGGATGGTAACAACCCTCCAAGCAGCGCCCGGATCTGATTCAATTGCTTCCCGGATCGTCTCAGCATGTTCAGCAACATTATAATTGTTGGTGTTGAGTACGATGAAGAGCCCATCTCCATAGGAGTAATAGTAATCGCCGCCAGCCTCAGTCAGTCCGTTGTCGGTGGGATTGGGATTATAAAAATGGTAAGCATAGTCCGCATTCAGAGAATCATGATTGCCAATGGTAGTGGCTACAGGAACCGTCTTTAACGCTTTCGGGAACAGATAGGCGGCATATTCTTCTTCCTTCGGCTTACCTGTCTTGTTTACCTGGTCACCGGCGGAGATTACGAAGTTGATATCCGGGGTCTGGGTAAAAGCGGTTTCCAGCGTGCGGTTCCAGGCAAAACCGTCGTTCCTTGCCGCAGTATTGGCAACACCGGAATCAGCAACCAATTTTTCACCATTCTGAGGTTGTCCTGTGGATGCCCCAATCTGAGGGTCGCCCACATAGAGGATTTTGGTTTCATCTGTTTCTCTGGCATAGAAAACTTCAGGTTCCGTCTCCACGCCGTTCTTCTCTACAGTATAATAATAAGTAGTGCCGGGACGAAGGCCGGTTACCTTTACACGGTTGAATTCATACTGTACCTGATTGGTGAGAGAAGGATCCACATCGCCTGCTGTTCCGCGGAAAGTCTTCATGGAATCCGTGCTGGTTCCGAAATGAACGACCGGCGTGGCTTCGTCGCTTCCTTTCAGGCTATACCATGCAAAGTTGAGTTCTGTTTCATCTTCGCCGGGAGCGATGGAAACCTGTGTGTAATCTGTTGCGATCGCATTCCAGTTCATTTCCCAGGCCTGCCAGGCCGCGCTGTTTCCTGTAACGGAACTGTCATTATAATGGACAGTTGCTGCAATGACTGAAATACCGGCTGTCGCTGTGAGAGCGAAGGCCAATAAGCATGCTACCAATTTCTTTTTCATGACATTAACCTCTTTTCTGTTCCGGCAGGCAACAAAATGGAGGGGTAAGGCCTCGCTGCTGCCGGAAGGTGCGTTTCAACTGACAGAGATTCTCTCCGGGCCCGGTGGAGGATTCGTCTGCGTTCAGGACGAGTATAGACCTGATGTTAATGAAATTCAATAAACAGATCAATGTTTTTGAATAGATTTTACATTTTGTTAACAATGCGCGTTTTCACTTTATCAGGGACATAAAAGACAGAGGAAAACGTATTCATACTTGGCTGCCCGCCCATCCCAAGGAAACATACCTGTCAGGCATTTTATAGGATGGAAAGAAGGCATTTGCTTTTATGGGCAGTTGTGATTATAATCGGTATAGAGAAAATAGAAGGAGACTGATATAAGGAAGGAAACGAGTATTATGACGGCAGAATTATGGAGCCTTTTGATTGATTCTTTTTGGAAAATCCTGCTGCCCGGCCTTACGATGACCATTCCGCTCACGGTCCTCTCTTTTGCGTTTGCGCTCGTCATCGCTGTGGTGACGGCTCTGGTGCAGTTCGCAGGAGTGCGGGGGCTCAGACAGGTGGCTCGCTTTTATATTTGGGTGATTCGCGGCACGCCGCTTTTGGTACAGCTGTTCGTGGTATTCTATGGTCTGCCCAATCTGGGGATCCTGATCGATCCGTTTCCGGCAGCTGTGTTGGTTTTTTCCATCAATGAGGGTGCATACTGCGCGGAAACGATACGGGCGGCCCTGGAATCGGTGCCGAGAGGACAGATGGAGGCCGGCGAGTGCGTAGGGATGTCCTACCTGCAGATCATACGCCGGATCGTGCTGCCGCAGGCGATGCGCACCGCTTTTCCCACCCTTTCCAACTCCCTGATTTCCATGATTAAGGATACCTCCCTTGCTGCCAACATTACGGTGACGGAGATGTTCATGGTAACCCAGCGCATCGTTGCGCGCACCTACGAGCCTTTGGCGCTCTACATAGAAGTGGGGTTGATTTATCTGCTGTTCTGCACGGTATTGACCAAGCTTCAGAGAGTGGGAGAAAAGAAGCTGCAAAGCTATGGATATCAGAAAGGGTGAAAAGATGCTGGAAGTAAGAGATGTGAGAAAATCTTTCGGAAGCCTGGAAGTATTAAAGGGCGTTAACCTGGAAGTGCATCAAAAAGACGTGGTAGCGATCCTGGGCCCCAGCGGTTCCGGAAAGACCACGCTGCTTCGGTGTATGAATTTCCTTGAGCGGGCGGATAAAGGGGAGCTGATCTTTGACGGGGAGCACTTCCAGATGGAGCATATATCCAAAAAGGATATTGCCAGGCTGCGCAGGAAAACTGCATTCGTGTTTCAGGACTATAATCTGTTCCGCAACAAAACAGCGCTGCAGAATGTGACGGAAGGGCTGATCGTTGCCAGGAAGATGCCGAAAGAAGAAGCTGTGAAAATAGGCATGCAGGCGCTGGACAAGGTGGGGCTGTCGGATCGGGTCAACCATTATCCCATTCAGCTGTCCGGAGGCCAGCAGCAGCGCGTGGCGATCGCCCGTGCCATAGCCACCAATCCGGAGATCATCTATTTTGATGAACCCACATCCGCGCTGGATCCGGAATTGACGCAGGAAGTGCTGGCGGTTATGCGCCAGCTGGCGGACGATGGCATGACTATGCTGGTGGTGACCCATGAGATCGGATTTGCCAGAAATGTGTCCAATAAGGTGGTTTTTATGGAAAACGGCATTGTCGTGGAGGAAGGGGAGGCCAGGGCTTTCTTTGAGAATCCAAAGGAAGAGCGAACCAAGATGTTTCTGCGGACGCTTGGCGGCGAGGCGATAAAAGGATAAGAGACGGAAAAGAACGAAATGCGCATGGATGCAGGAATATGAAGAAATAAGTGTCCATAAATAGAGGAGGAAAATGCGATGAAAAGAAAATATGCGATCACTTGGATGCTGACAGCGGCCCTGTTTGTGGCAGGGCTGACCGGCTGCTCTGCGGGCGGTCAGGAGACGGCAAACCAGGGCGCAGCGGCTGATGCACAAGAGGCGTCAGGCAGCGCGGCTGCGGGCGAGAGCGCTTCCGAAGCTTCGGGAGGAACGGAATCTTCCAATGACCTGCTCTCTCAGATTCAGGAAAAGGGAGAAGTGACCATTGCCATGGAAGGAACCTGGGCTCCCTGGACATACCATGATGAGGATGACAATCTGGTGGGATTCGATGTGGAAATCGGGCAGCGGATTGCGGAGAAGCTGGGAGTGGAAGCAAATTTTGTGGAAGGCGAATGGGACGGCCTGCTGGCGGGTCTGGATGCCGGGCGTTATGACATGATGATTAACGGAGTGGATATTACGGAAGAGCGCGCGAATGCATACGACTTTTCCGAGCCGTACGCGTATAACCGGACTGCAGTGATCGTCCGGGGAGACGATGATTCCATCCAGACGATGGAGGATTTGAGCGGAAAGAATACCGCAAACACCATCTCCAGCACCTATGCGGAACTGGCGGAAAGTTACGGTGCCACAGTTACGGGCGTGGACGATCTGAGCCAGACCTTTGAGCTGCTCTTAAGCGGCAGGATTGACGCCACGCTGAATGCAGAAGTTACCTATTACGATTATATGGAAGCGCATCCGGATGCCAATCTGAAGATTGCCTGCCTTGCGGATGACGCCACGCATGTTGCGATTCCCTTCCGCAAGGGGGAGGATACAGCTTCCCTGCGTGAAGCGGTGAACCAGGCGATTGAAGAACTGCGGGATTCAGGAGAACTGTCCGAACTTTCTGAAAAGTACTTTGGAACAGATATCACGCAGGCAGAATAGGGCGAATAAAAGCATAACCTGAACCCGGACGGAACGGTGGCCGTGATCGTGATGAACGCTTCCGATCAAACGCTCCAAGGGCAAATCCACATCAATGACACGGATGTGGATTTGCAGATGGATCCGCATAGCATTGGAACTCTGCTGCTGGATGAAATGGAATGTATATAATTTACAGCCGCCCTTTGTCTCTCCAGAAATCATCAATCAAAAAAGCGGTGCACCTGTTATGATTGAATTATACAGGTGCACCGCATTAACTGATACCAAGTCTAAGTTGCCTTTCGATATTTTCAGCGTAAACTGCCGCGCGCAGCTTGTCAACTGAAAGAAAACCAGAAGGTTTCGAAGGAATCCTTCATTACCCGATAGGTTTGAAGGTCACAGTCATAAGAAAATTGCCGAATCAGGTTCCCGTCCGCATCATATTCTCCGAATACCTGCGCGGTTCCGCTGTTCACCACATAATTATCGCCGCAGGGAGTGACGTTGGAGACGATGCTGGAGTAGGGCACATCATAGGAGGATACCAGGGAGAAGGTATGCGCGTTCTCGTCCACCAGATAGGTATATACCTGGGAGGTGAGAGAGTCGCTGGTGAGAACCGTTCCCACGCTGTCCGGCAGATTCTCCGGATCATAATCATCCCGGGTGCCGTTCACCCAGTAATTATTGTTATACATGCGGAGATAGTACTGACCATCCGGAAGGCTGTCATCTGCTACATATTCCACCGTATGCTGCCCATACTGGGGAACAAAATCTCCGGACTGGGTATAAGCATATTCCGCATAAGGCGTGTCCTTCCAGTATTGTTCATCTCCGATCAGATAATCCAGCTGAGGCTCCTCGTGGATATTTTTTATCTTAATAATGGTAGAGGTTTCACGCGAGCTGACGATTACACTGTCATCTTCGGGAAGATACTGGATGGTGTTGAGATGGATCCAGTCTTTCTTACCCGCAAGCCAGAAAAATTCATCCGTAGCGGTCAGGGAGGAAGCATCGTTCTCGTAGTAATCCGAGAAGATATCCTTGAAATCGATCAGTTCCGTTATCTCTTTGGTCTCCAGGTCGATCCCGATCAGCATGTCTTCCAGATTCAGCTCGTCTTCCGTATCGCTCGCCAAAGCTACAATGGAACCGTCGCCAGTCAGAACCATATCGTGATGCAGTTCATATTTTCCGGTTTCATAAATGGCTACTGCCTGGCCCAGACGATTGAATTCTGCCATTTTATATGCGGATACACAGGTCAGCATATTCCCTTCATTCCACAGGATACGATCTAACCCATAACCTTCCAAAATCATTTCATAACGCATGATGCCGCTATTGTCATAGAAGAAAGCATAGCCGGTATAACCGCCTACGCGGATCATGGCATACAGGCCATCAGAAAGGGCAACTGTGCTGCTGCCGTTTTCTGTATCCAGCTGTATTGGATAACCGGAGGTGGTCTCAGGCATTGTTACAGTAAATGTCATGCTGTTAATTACATTGCCATTTTTACCGAGCAATTCCAAGGTAACAGTATTTTCTCTCCCGGGAACTAAACCGATCATCTGGAATTCATGGCGTTTGGTTAAAGAGCCACCTTCATAGGCGTTTGCAGTAAAGTCTGGAATGGAGTCATCCTCTACATGAATGGTATACCGGATGCTACCCGCCCGATTGGTATTGAAATAGAAATACAAACTGTTGCTGGCTGTACCAAAGGGATTAATGACAACAAGGGGGCTATCCAGCGTGCGGCTGCTACCATCGGACATCTTTACGATGGTGGCAGCTAGCCTTTCCTGTACGCGCTCATCATAAAAAGTAAATGCTTCTTCCTCATATTCTTCGGGGAGAATCTGGATGATATTTATGGAAGACTCGACAGAATCTTCAAAGATGGATATGTTCAATTCTTCATCGGTCAAGAGAAGATCACCGGTCTTAACAGACCAGTCATCCCGAATGGATGTCTCCGCAGAGAGAAAATTTTTGGCGTATATAACTACGCCGATAATGACCAGAACCAGCACGGCAACGACAACGATGCTGGCAATCAAAATGTGCTTCCGGGTGAGTTTCTTTTTCATCTGACAGTCCCTTTCTTATGCGCTCAGGTAAAGTGCAACTCCAACAGCATGATGATTCCTAAAAGAAGCAATGCAATTCCGGTTACACGGTTGGTCGTGGTCGCATTCATTCTATTGGATAGTGATGAAGTGACGATGGCCCCTGCCAGGGTGAAAATAACACAGAGCGCCAGAAAAGGTAGAAAAGGCTGCATTTCCCCAAAATAGAAATGGGATACAGAACCCGTCAGCGCGATGAAAGTCATGACAAATACGCTGGTCCCAACAGCGGTTTTCAGATCATAACCTAGGATACTGGTCAGGATGAACAGCATCATCATTCCTCCGCCCAATCCCATAAATCCGCAGTAAAATCCAATGAAGAGACCGCAGAGCACAGACATAGCAGCCCTTTTTCGGGGATTTTGGCTGGGAAAAAGCGCTTTATTCCTGGTCGCAGGCCATACGAGAAAACGTAGCCCAAGAAAACAGGTGGTAAAGACGGAAAAATAACCCATCTGCCGATCCGGCATATATTGGGAGAAGTAGCTTCCGGCTATGGTCATAATCAGCACGGCTGCAATCATATATATGCCATTTTTAAAATCCAGATTGCTGTGCTTTTTGTAGATGTAAGCCGAAACTGCAGAAGCAAGCACATCAGATGCCAGGCCAATGCCTACCGCCTCATACCAAGGACAGCCAAGAAAGGAAATCAGCATTGGAGAGATGACAGTGGCAGCTGATAAGCCCGCAAATCCAGTTCCTATGCCGGCAATCAACCCGGCTGCCATACATACCAATAACGCTTCCGGCATGCTTTATTCTCCCTTCACTCTGGTAAACCGTATAGTAACGGATTTGCTTTCTTAATAAAATATTAAGAAAGCTACTTTAAGAAATTATAAGATGCTATCATACAATGTCAATAAAAAAAATGTGAAAAAATTGGGAAATCTTTATTGCTATTTACCTGAATCCTTCCATGTCCGTGGAGGCACTTTTGCCGGTGCCAGTAGCTCATGTTTCCCTGATCTCAGACTGCTGCGAACAAGACGGCAGAAATAAGTGTGAAAACCAGGAGGTAAATACTGGATAACCAGCTGAAACTTCTGCAGGAGGGAAGGGAGGGGTATAATAACGGATGTAGAAAAAAGGAAGTAAAAAAGGGAGCTTAAAGATATTTCGGATATTTTACTACAAATATGTAGAATAATGAGTTTGCAGAATGTATTTGATCAAAACGTCCCCGGCGGGGCAGTGAAAAATAAATTGTGAAAGTTTTGTGAAACAGAGAAAAGGAATTGACTTAAAGTATACTTTAATCGATATGCTTTTTCAAAAAGAAACTTAAGCTGGAATGGACGAAACAGCAATATCCGTTTTTCCAATTAGTATGAAATTGGGAGACGGATAAGATGGCCTTATAGGCTGGCAGTTAGGAAAGCTTTTCCAAGCATTGTCTGCAGAAAAGGCGGAGAGGAGAAAACGTTTGGAGAATGGACGATATGCCGCTCAGAGAGTTCTGGAGCAGGTAAACGGCGTAATTCTGGGGAAAAAAGTACAGATTCGGGAGATTTTGCTGGCCTTTTTGGCCAATGGACATGTTTTGCTGGAGGATATTCCGGGAGTGGGGAAGACCACGATGGCGCTGGCATTTTCCAGGGCGATGTCGCTGGATTACCACAGGATCCAGTTTACGCCGGATGTGCTTCCTTCCGATCTGACCGGGTTTTCCATTTACCGGCGGGAAGAAGAACGATTCGTCTATCAGCCGGGCAGCGTATTCTGCAATCTCCTGCTGGCGGATGAGATAAACCGGACGTCGCCCAAGACACAGTCCGCCCTGCTGGAGGTGATGGAAGAAGGGAAGGTGACAGCGGAGGGCGTAACACGCGATGTCCCTTCTCCCTTTTTGGTGATTGCGACGCAGAATCCTTTTGGCAGTGCGGGAACGCAGCCGCTTCCCGGAGCGCAGCTGGATCGCTTCCTGGTGAACCTGTCCCTCGGATATCCGGATTATGACAGCGAACTGCAGATGGCGATGGAGGCAGGCGGAAGAAAACGGCTGGAAGAACTGCAGGCGGTGATGGATGCAGGAATGCTCCGCGCCTGCCAGGAGGAAGCGGCCGGGGTGCATATCGAGCCGCAGGTATATGATTACATCGTGCGCCTAGTGCGCGCAACGAGAGAGCAGCCGTGGCTGGAGCAGGGAGGCAGTCCGAGAGCGACCATCGCGCTGGTACGGCTGTCCAGAGCATCGGCATGGCTGGAAGGGCACTCTTTTGTAACGCCTGTGGATGTGCAGGAGCAGTTTCCCTATGTGCTGCGCCATCGTATGGTATTAAACCGGGCGGCCAGACAGGAAGGAATCGGAAAGGAACAGGTGACGGAAAGGATTCTTACAGAGGTCGTTAAACCGCCGCTGGGGAAGCACAGATGAGAAAAGCAGGATTCTGTATGCTCATACTTATAACCTGGTATCTGGCAGGAATGTATCGCGCGCCCGCCCTGATGGCTTTGTCCATAGCACAGCTCATGCTGTTCATAGGTTTGTTTGTGCTGTCCAGATATCTGGCCGGAGGAGTAAAGCTGCGGATACCGGACGCGCCCATCCGTGGGAGAAAAAGGGCGGAGGACGGACAGGGGCTGTATGTGGAGAACACAGGAAAGCTTCCTGCAGCATTCCTGCTGCGCCTGAAATATTGTTATCCGGAAAGCACGGAAAAGAAGGACAGAGAACACTGCGGTGAACTTGGCTGGCGGGAGACGGTGGAAAGGGGAGAGAGAATAACACCTCAGCTGAACCGGGGGCTGCCCTGGTGCGGGGTGGCAGAGCTTTCCATAGATGGGAACAGATCTTCCTTTTTCTGGGTGAAGGAGAACTTTGGAGCATGCAGTCCCGGGAGGCGTTCTACCATATCCTGTCTGCGCTCCTGACGGGCATACTGGAGGATGGACGCAGCGCCATGGCCGTCTGGGACGATGCAGAGGGACGGGTGCACAGGATGGAAGCGCATGATGAAGAAGATATGGAAACGGTGCTGCTGGAACTCTATCAAACGCTTCAGGGAATACCAAAGAGCGGTGAAAACGATCTGAACGGAAAGGACAGAAATCCGGAAGACAGAAGCGAATGGAATGAAAAAGAAGAACGGATGCGCGGGGAAGGGTTTGGCCTGAACCGGAATCTGGAACTTTTCTATAATGGCCGCCTGCTGCACCGGTTTGATGTGCAGGAATATGAAGAGGAACTGGAACAGCTTTCGTTACTGATATAGCGGTTCTTTTTGCACAGAAGCCCCTGGATGGGACAGCCCTTTCAGGGAGGGCAGAGAGAAATGTGCCAAACGCAGGAGGAAGGATATGGGAGGCAGACCCATGGAAATTGGAAACAGAAGGAGGGATAAGAAACGCGGCGGAGCGCTTTTTATGCAGGCGGGCCGTCTTGTTTTCCTGTTCACAGGTGTGTTCGGGCTCCTTTTGCTGCTGTATTCTTCCCGCAGCTATGCGTTGGGACAGGACGTCAGACGCCTTTTATGCAGGGAGCCATCAGCCGGGGCAATCTGTACCCGCAGGGAGAAGCGATGTTGGAACTTTTCACAGTGCGCAGGCCGGATGAATCACTCTATTTAAAGCGGTTTGTGGGCGGAGATTATGCAGAGGGCGTTTGGCTGGCGGATCGGGATGAGGAGATTTTTCAAAGGATGGAGAGAAATACCCTGCATTGGAACGAATGGAGCGATACGATTCCGGGCATGTATGAGAGCCTTTATTATGTGATGAATCAAAGCATGTGGCGTGAAGAACCGGTGGAAAATATGCAGCTGTGGATACGTCCTGCCGCAGGGGGCGGCAGCGAAACCTACCTGCCCTACTATCATATGTGGTACAGCGGAGACCGGCAGGAGGACGGCAGCTACCAGGTGAGTTATTTTGAACGCAAGGATGTGGACATTGACTGGGATAATGTAACGGGCTTCTTTGAAGTGGGCCGGGACTGGTATTACGAGATTCAGGAGGCGTATGAACTGGAGGCGAGGGATGTCTATACGGAAGTGGCAGCGGAACGTATCCCGCGCCTGGCGCAGCTGTGCCGGGACTACCTGGAGGAGACGGAGGCCGGAACAGACGGAGGAGCAGCAGCAGGCGGATATGGCTCGGGCGGACAGGCAGCAGGCAGAATGGCTGTGACGGAACAGGAGGATGCAGCTCGTATCACCGCCTTCATTTTGGAAACCCTTTGGAGCAGGGCCTCCTATACGCGGACGCCTGGCATGTACCCGCTGAATGCGGATCCGGTAGAATACTTCCTTTTTGAAAGCGGGGAAGGATATTGTCAGCATTTTGCTTCTGCCGCCGTATTGATGTTCCGGCTGTTGGGCGTACCTGCCAGGTATGCTGCGGGCTGCGTGGTTTATCCGGAAGATTTTGTGAGGCAGGAGGACGGAACCTGGCAGGCCGTGGCGACGGATGAGTCCGCCCATGCCTGGGCGGAAATCTTTCTGCCGGATTATGGCTGGGTGCCTGTGGAGGCCACACCGCCGGCTTCGGATGCGGAGAGCGAATATTGGACGGCGGGCCCAGACGGCGGCGCTGCGGCGCTGTCCGGGCTCCTTGCAGGGGTCAGCCAGGAAGAGCGGGAAGCAGCAGAGGCACTGCAGCAGACGGAATCAGAGACGGCGGGCCTTTGGCAGGAGCAGAGTGAGGAAGAGAAGGCAGAGGGGTGGAGCGTGAGAAAGGAAGACCTGTTTGAGATCTGCCGTGCTCTCCTGCCGCAGATGATTCTGCTGGCCGCCATTCTGGGATGTCTGCCTTATGGACGGCGCATGTGGCGGCTGTATCGGAGGAATACTTCTTCGGGATGCAGAGAGATCTTCGCAGATTTGCTGGACATGCTGCATGCCTGTGGGATGCCGGAGGAATATGAGGGGCTGGAAACGGACTTTGCGGCGAGGCTTTCACAGATGGTGCCTTCCATTACGGAGGCGCAGGCCGGGGAGATCGTGCGCATTGTAAGCGAAGAGGCCTATGGGGGGAAGGAAGCGAGCCGGCAGGAGCTGGCATTTGTGAGGAACCGATATTACTGTGCGGCCCAAAGCCTGTGCAGAAAGCAGGGATGGCGCCGCAGATTGGTATTTTGTTACAGATATGGATATATCTGATACAGCTTAACAGGGTTGTATAAAGGAAAGGAGACAGATGAAACTATCGTTTCATACTCCTCAGAAAAAAGAAAAGAAAGGAAACGCAAGGTTCTGGATCCTGTCCGCAGCGGCAGTGTCGATGGCAGCGGTTCTTCTTCTGCGGTTCTGGCAGCTGCAGATTGTGGACGGAGCGTATTATCAGGAGAATTATACGCTGAGAATCCTTCGTGAAAGAACGTTCCGTGGGACGAGAGGAAGAATTCTGGACAGAAACGGGCAGGCGCTGGCGGACAACAGGGTATCTTATACCATTACGGCGAGCGATAACGGAAGGTATGCGGACACGGAAGAACGGAACCAGACGCTGAATGCTACCTTGGAGAGGGTATTGAATATCCTGGAGGAGAATGGGGATACCATTGTAAATGATTTCGGGATCCGGCAGGAGGAGGACGGCAGTTATTCCTATACTTCGGAAGGGACGGCCCGGCTGCGCTTTCTGGCGGATGTGTTCGGCCATGCGGATATCTCGGAACTGGGATATAATGAGAGCCTGGGCGGACGGGAAGATGAAGCGGAGGCTGCGCAGGTGATGGAATATCTGGCTTCTCCTGAAATGTTCGGCATTGACAGCAGTTCAGAACACGCCTACGAACTGACCGTCCTTCGCTATGGAATGTGGCTGAATAATTATCGAAGATATCTGCCCACAACGGTGGCGGCGGATGTGAGCGAACGGACACAGGCAGCTGTGCTTGAAGGAGCGGAAGGGCTGCCAGGGATTGAACTGGTGGAGAGCACGGTGCGGGTATATCCGGACAGTCCTTATTTTTCCCATATCACAGGATATACAGGAGCGGTCACACAGGAGGAACTGGAAGAATTCAATCAGGATGGAGAGACCTATGACAGCAGCGATACGGTAGGGCGCTCCGGGATGGAACAGGTTCTGGAAGAGACGCTGCAGGGTGAGCGCGCAGTGGAACAGATCTATGTGGACAATGTGGGAAGAACGCTGGAAGAGGAAGGATATACGCCTCCGGAGGCGGGGCAGGATGTGCAGCTGACCATTGATGCCGATCTGCAGAGGGCGGTATATGAACTGATCGAACAGCAGCTGGCGGGAGTCCTGTATTCTAAAATTGAGAACAGGCTTACCTACGAGGCGGCGGATGGAACGCAGGCCTCTGATTTGGTGATTCCTGTGGGAGACGTATATTTCGCCCTGCTGGATAATGGCGTGCTTACGGAAGCGGATTTTGCGCTTGCAGAGCCGGGAACGGCACAGCGGCGGATCGCACAGCTGTATGAACAGGAAACGGCGGGAATATCGGAGCAGCTTCTGGAGAAATTGGCGGAAGAATATGATATCCCTGTGGGCGAGGAAGATGCGGCCTGGCAGGATTATCTGTATGGGACGATGGATATTCTTGCTCAGAACGGGATTCTGGATTCGGACAGAATCAACCGGGATGATCCGGTCTACCTTCAGTGGCAGGATGGAAGCATAACGGCCGGAGAATATTTGCATCACTGTGTGTCGGAAGGGTGGATCAGCCTGGAGGGGCTGGAACTGGAAGAAACATATGTGGATGCGAGGGAGGCGGTGCGCTTCCTGGGAAGCTATCTGTCCGAAGAAGCCCTGCAGAACGAGGAATTCCGGATGCTGGTCTACCGCCATCTGGTTCAGGATGGCCGTCTCGAGGCATCCTGGCTGTGTATGGCGCTTCTGGAGCAGGGAGTGCTTGATTGGAATGAGGAGGAATATCAGGCCCTGGATGGGGGAGAAGTGAGCGCCTATTCCTACATTACGGAAAAAATCAGGGATCTGGAAATCACACCTGCCCAGCTGGCGCTGGATCCGTGCACGGGTTCCTGTGTGATTCTGGACGTAAAGACCGGGGAAGTGCTCGCCTGTGTGACCTATCCGGGCTATGACAGCAACCGGCTGGCGAACGGGATGGATGGGGCATATTATAACAGCCTGTTGGAGGACGCCTCCCTTCCCCTGTATAACAATGCGACCCAGCAGCTGACCGCTCCGGGCTCCACCTTTAAGCCGGTGACTGCGGCCGCGGCGCTGACGGAGGGTGTGGTCACGGAAGAGACGCAGATCCGGGATCAGGGGATTTTTACCCAGATTACGCCAAGCCCGGCCTGCTGGATCTATCCGGGAGGAACCCACGGCAATATCACGATCGCAGAAGCGATCCGGGATTCCTGCAACTATTTCTTCTATGATGTGGCATATCGCATGAGCCTGGAAAACGGCGTCTACCAGGAAGAGAAGGGAACCGCCACGCTGCAGGAGTATGCCCGCCTGTTCGGGCTGGGAGAGGAGACCGGAATTGAGATCGGAGAGGTACAGTCCCAGATTTCCCAGGAATATCCGGTTGTATCCGCCATCGGACAGGGCAATCACAATTACTCCACGGTGGCGCTGGCCACCACATGGCCCTCCTGGTCGAAAAGCACGGTTTTGGTGCCGCTGGTGCCCAGGTCGATGCCGATTAAATATGCCATACAACTCGCGTCCTTTCTATATTCCTCCCCAAACGGGGGGAGTTGCATTCTATATCCTTTATTTTCTCTGATTTTGCCCGGCCTGTCAAGGGAAATGCCCATTTTTTTCACAAGATATTTCCTTGCGGACTGGTGTGGTTTGTGCTATCCTAATACCTAGCTATAGGAATCTTTCCGGCCTGGGGATGGCCTGGGCCAGCTGGAAAGGAATTGGGGGCGAAAAGGAATGAAACAGTACGATGCCATTGTAGTGGGCGCCGGTGTGGTGGGCGCCGCCGTGGCCAGGGAGCTCTCCCGCAGGAAGGGCAGCTTCCTGGTGGTGGAGCGCGCCCTGGATGTGTGCGAGGGCACCAGCAAGGCAAACTCCGCCATTGCCGGGTTCGACGCGGAGCCCGGCACCTGGAAAGCGAAGATGAATGTGGCGGGCAACCAGAGCATGGACGCGCTCAGCCAAGAGCTGGACATCCCCTTCCGGCGGGTGGGGGCCTTTGTGGTGTGCTTCGCCAAGGAGGAGCTGCCCAAGCTGCGGGAGCTCTACGACCGGGGCGTGGCAAACGGCGGGCCGGACATGGAGCTGCTCACCGGGGAGCAGGCCCGGGCTTTGGAGCCCAACCTCTCGGAGGAGGT
>ENA-ORMO01002247-ORMO01002247.1-human-gut-metagenome-genome-assembly--contig:-NODE-2247-length-16087-cov-12.139284_pt1 | contig 16087 bp, 8 predicted proteins | sample MGYA00242106_ERZ509001 | MGnify/ENA primary metagenome ERZ509001 (study PRJEB26280, sample SAMEA2338736) | human gut metagenome | biome: human gut; feature: human-associated habitat; material: faeces... | reverse complement strand
CTGCCGCAGGATGCGTCCCCGCTCCGGGAGCCGGGTGGGTAACGCCCGTTTCCGCCCCTGATCCGGCAATTGCTTCCGGTTCGGGCATCCCCGAGGGTGCTTCCCGGTGTGCGGGCTCGTCCCGGGGGGCGGTTGCCCCTTGCGGCCCGGATGCCCCCGGCACACGGGCAAGCTCCTGCGAACCGGAATCCCCATGCGATTCGGATGCCGCCGCAATATTTTCAGCCGGCACTTCCTTGCCGGCGCTATTTCCAGTCGATTCGGGCGCAGGAATTTCTTCCGCAGCCGGGGTTTCAGGATCGGAAACCAGCCCGGCAACCGGGGGTTCAGCCTCCGCAATCGGCCCCGCAGCCGGTTCATCCGGGATTTCGGCAGGTTCCGCAACAACCCCGGCCGGCTCTTGTCCGTCCGCCGGCACGGAATCCAGCACGGATTCGGCCACCGTTTCCGCCGCCGCGGTATCGCAATCGGGGAAAGCTGCCCCGGACTCCGCCACGGGCAGGCCGGCCAGGGGCGCAATGAACCCTGATTCGGGTTCCGGCCCGGATCCGGAGAGCGACGGTAATTCGGGTTCCGCAACGGACAGCGGCTCGATCGAAAGCACCTCGCCGAGGTCTAAGCTGACCGGAATCTCCGTCGGGAAGGGTTCCTGTCCGGAGGCATCTGCCACGGGAGGTTCCGCCTCCGCACCGAAACGCACGGCCTCGTAGAGTGTCCGCAACTTATCGAGTACGAGATCCCGCTCGAGGGAGCCGATCTCCTGGTTCGCATTCCAGCCTTCAACGATTTCCGAGAGCTTGCGCAATTCGCTCCGCACGTATTTCAAATCCATAATCCGCACACTTTTTGCCTCCAAAGATAGGAAAAATTTACGAACACGCCGCCCAAAACCCGAGATAATATCCCCAAGAGCCTGCGGCGCCGCTGCGGGGCACAAAAAACGGGGATCGACACACAGCCGATCCCCGTCCGTATGCGGGAGTAGTCTACTCCCCGAAAATATGCCGCGCATAATTATACCCGCAGGCATCGTAGATCCGCGCCAGGCGGCGGACACGGTGCAGATAGCCTGCATAATCCTTCCGGTCGAGGCTCCACCCCACTTCGGCCAGCGCGCTCAGGCGCGGCAGAAGCATATATTCGGCATGGGGCCATGTCGCGATATACTCCGTCCACAGATTGGCCTGCACGCCCAGGATACAAGCCTGCTCGGCAGGCGTCAGCTGCTCGTAAGGATCGAGTTCGTAGACCTTCTCCACAGGTAGGTACCCGCCGATGGCAAGGGGTTCGCGGGCCGTATCGCGCGTCTGGTAGTAATCCAGGTAGCAGTTCGTGGTCGGCGCCATGATGGCATGGTTGCCCTGCCTGGCGGCCTCGATCCCCCCTTTCGCTCCGCGCCACGACATGATGGTCGCCGTCGGGGTGACATCGCCTTCGAGAATCTCATCCCAGCCGATCAGGCGGCGTCCGCGGGCGTTCAGAAACTTTTCGACGCGCGCCGTAGCGTAATTCTGCAACTGGCGCGGACGCCTCAGCCCTTCGGCCTTCATGCGCGCCTTGCAATGCGGGCACTTCTCCCACATCACCGTCGGGCATTCGTCGCCGCCGATATGGATGTATTCTGACGGGAAAAGGCCGACGACCTCTTCCAGCACCCCCTCGATGAATTCGAAGGTCGTCTCCTTGCCGATGCAGAACACCCTATCGTCGATGTCCCAGGTCTGGCGCACCTCGTATTGTTCGCCCGTGCAGCCGAGCCACGGATAGGAGGCCAGCGCGCCCACGGCATGTCCGGGGAATTCGATCTCGGGGATCACCGTGATAAAACGCTTCGCGGCGTAGTCCACGATGTCGCGGATCTCGTCCTGCGTATAGTAACCGCCATAGGGCGTTTCGTCGAACTTGCAGTTTTCGTCGTACTCGCCGCCCGGGTCGCGGCCGATCAGCGTACGGCTGCGTACGGAACCCACCTCGGTCAGCTTCGGGTATTTCTTAATCTCGATACGCCACCCCTGGTCGTCGGTAAGGTGCCAGTGGAACACGTTGAGCTTATGCAGGGCCATGATGTCGAGCGCCTCCTTCACTTCGTCGACCGTGAAGAAATGGCGGCAGACGTCGAGCATCATGCCCCGGTAGCCCAGGCACGGTTTGTCCTCGATCGTCACGACGGGCAGCTCCACGGCCCGCACGTTGGCCGCACCGTAAGCCGCAGCGGGGATCAGCTGGCGGAGGGTCTGCACCGCATAGAACGCCCCGGCAGCGCTCCCGCCCACAATCTCGGCACGTCCGGGCGTAATCTCCAGGCGGTAGCCATCCGCCGGCATCGCCGCGTCGCACGATATATTCAGCGCCCCGTCGAGGGGCACGTCGGCATGCCGCACCCGCAACCCTTTGCCGAACACCGGTTCCAGCACCTGGTCGAGTGCCCCGGTCACACAGGCCAGACTGTCGTCGCCGGACAGCAGCACCGCTTCGGTCGAAGCGGTCAGCAAAAAAGTTCCCTGCCCCTTCGCGACGCGTTCGGGGAGCGGTACCACCGCGACTTCATCGTCGGCGGGGATTACCTTACCGCAGCCGCAGAGGGCTGCACAAAGGACAACGAGGGGTATAAGTCTCTTCATATCCGGGTTATTTTAAATGGAGGTTCCTCCGAAACACAAGGTAAAAATAAGGCAAAAAACGGACAAATCAAAACCCCGGCCCGTTATTCGCACGCCGAAGCCCCCAAAAGCCCCACGTGTTCGACCGACGAACAGCAGATATGGAGCCGTTCGACCGTCTTAGCATACGGGAACTGTTTCAACTGCTCGTACATCGCTTCCCGGAAAAACCCGAAGGCATGGGCGATGCTCCCGCCGAAAACGATCGCTTCGGGGTCGTAGGCATAGAGGATCATCATCACCAGCCGCCCGATATGTCCGCCGAATTCGTGCCACAGCGCCAGCGCCGCGGGATCGCCCGCCAGGGCACGCTCGTAGGCTTCCTTGCCCGTCGTGCCGCGGCCTACGAAGAAACGGCTGCTGCAATAGTATTCGTAATCGCGGTCGAGGTACGGAATGCTCCCGATCTCCCCGGCGCCCGTATCGTGCCCGCAATAGAGTTCGCCGCCGATCACGATCCCCGCGCCGACACCCGTGCCGAGCGCCACGCACACCACGTCGCTGTATGCGCTCGCCTCGCCGAAGCGGCTGACGCCCAAAGCAAAGCAATTGCAGTCGTTGTTGACATATACCGGGACGCCGAACCGTTTTTCGAGCAGGTCTTTGAGGTATACCTCGCGCCACGACGGGATGCCTACGACATTGTAGACGATCCCGCGCGCCGCATCCACGACCGACGGCACGCCGATGCCGATGCGGGCGACGTCGGAGGTGATGAGCTTCCCGATGAGCGAGGCAATTTGATCCACGACCTCCCCTTCGGGGCGGTCGGCTTTGCAGGGTTCGGAGAGCAACCGCACGATGCGGCCATCCTTCACCAGGCCGGCGCGCACGTTCGTGCCGCCCAAATCCACACCAATCCTCATCGCGCAATCAGTTGTTATTTTTGACTTTCGCAACTTTCCCGCCGCGGAATTCCACATGGTCTGCAATCCGGCCGTCGCGCTCGTGTATCCACGTCTCGAAGCCTCGTTCGCCCTCGGTCAGCACGAGGATGCGCACCCCCGGCCGCAGGTTGTTGTAGGTCGTATCGTCGCCCGAAAAACGGCCGTAACCGAGGGCGATACCCTTCTCGGCCACCACATAGTCGATGTCGTGGTCGTGCCCCACGAAGATGCCCATCACATCGCCGCACTCGGCCATCGCGACGAACATGCCGGGGTTCAGCGCCCCGGGGCATTCATCCTCGGCGGCACGGCCGACATGCGTATTGTCGGGGTTCCGCCATGCAGCGACGTATTCGGGCAGGGCGATATGGAAAAACGCCAGCGCCGGCAGCGGCTTCCCGCCGTTGGCCGCGGTATAGGCGGCGCTGCGGGCGCGGTACCAGCCCACCTGCTCCTGCGTGAACCAGCCGTAGCCGTCGATAGACGGGATTGTTGAATAATCGTGCGAATCGAGGCAGTAGAGCAACGCCGCAGGTTGCGTCGTCCCGGCGATCTCCAGCACCACGTCGGCCAGTTCGCCCCCGGCGCCGAGCGTATTGAGCGTGCCGGCATACGAGGTGACGATGCGGCCGATCTCCGCGCGTGTGAGATCCTGCTCGGCGTCATGGTTCCCCAGCACCACGCAAAACGGCAGGTTGCGTTCCGCGACGGGCTCCAACACGCGGTGCCACGCTTCGGCAGCGGGCTTGCCCGTCACCACGTCGCCCGTGAAGACCACCAGGTCGGGATGCTCCGCATCGAGGATGTAGCGCATCTGGGCGATGGTTTTTTCCGCCTGCGCCCGGCGGTAAGGCGTACCGAGGTCGAGGTGCACGTCGGTGAACTGTGCGATCCGGAATTTGCCGTCCCGGCCGAAATGCAGGGCGGGCGCCTGTGCCTGTGCCGAACACCACAGGGCGACGGCACACATAAGAGTCGTTATCTTTTTCATAAGTAGGTTAGGTTCCTTAGTTCAGTTTCACGCTGCCGCTCTTTTCCACGCGGACGGTGCAGCTCTGCCCGTCGCCCCACGTCACCGTCAGGTCGAACGGCACGTTGGTCGTAACGCTCACCGCAGGCACGTCCCCGGCTGAATTGCGGCCCTTGACCTTCAGCCCTACGACGCCCTCGGGGCCATAGGGATAGCGGTCGATGCCGTGGGCCTCGGTATGGTTGATATCCCATACGATACGCCCCTCGGAATAGTCGGATTTGATGCCGAGGATATACTCGATGAACACCGCGATCGGCGGCAGCCCCGCCCAGCCCACGAAGTCCTTGCGGGCCATGAACCCGGGTTCGATCTTCTCCGGGGCATAGTACTCCCAGAAAGTCCCGGTATTCTTCCACACTTCGAATACGGCGTTGAAATGGTTTTCGGCCACCTCCAGCGCAAGGTCATGGTAGCCCTTGCGGTAGAGGCCGTCGATGACCATGTAATTGGCACCCGGCCATACGCCGCCCTGCCAGTAACGGCCCGTCGGGTTGTATTTCGGGTGGTCGGCCGAGAGCGACGGCACGCGGTGCGGACGGTCGAATTCGGCCGTGTCCGCCAGGTGCGCCACCATGCGATCCATCCGCCCCTTGTCCAGCGCATCGGCCTGCAGGGCCCAGAAGGCGCCGATCCCCTTGGTCGTGCAGAGCGACCCGTCGCCGTAGCGGTCGTAGAGGAAACCCGTCGCATCGTCCCACAGGTGTTCGTTGACATAGGCGCGCAGCCGTTTCATCTCGTCCTCCATGTCCTCGATCTCCTGCCAGCGTTCGATGTGGAAACCGATGTTGAGCAGCGACTCGTCGACCAGCATCTGCTGCAGGTTGGTGTCGAGCCATACCATGTGGCCGTGCGAGAAGATCGGGTTGTATTCGGGCTTCACGCGGGGCATGTTGTCCATGCCCGTCCCCCATCCGCTCGACCAGTAGGTGCCGTCGGGCCACGTGCGGTTGAGCCGCCACCACTTGGCATAGGCGCACAGGGCGGGGAAAACCTTGTGCAGGCGGTCGATGTCGCCGAACTGGCGGTAATACATCAGTTCGACCCACGGCAGCAGGTTGGGCCCCGTCGAGGTGGGATCGTAGCGCTCGAAGCAGTCGGAGCCGTCGGCACGGATCTCGCGGCAGATGAACCCGTCGGGATGCTGCTTGGCGTAGAAGTTGTCCAGCGTGCGCTGGAACGGGAAAAAACGGTAACCGTAGCGGGCGAACATCATCATGAACGAAGCGTCCCACATGAAGATATTGCCGTTGTAGGCAATATCGAGGTAAGGCGACACGAACCCCGAGCCCTCCTGCGGCTGGCGGATGTTGCCCACGGCGATCTGCCAGGCGTGCCAGTACATCTCGACCTCCTTTTCATGCCCTTCCCACACGGGTGAGGGCAGGATCTTGCGCGCCTCGGCGAACGTCCGGGGTTTGATGTGTTCGGGTTTGGCCGTGCGGAACTCATTCTCGGCCACGAATACCTCCTTTACATAGGTGTTTTTGTAGGGCAGCTTGTAGGGCCCCGATTTGAGGTCTTGCGCCCCTGCCGTGCCCGCTGCGAAGACCAGCGACATGAATGCCGCGATTTGTTTGCGTAGCGTCATAGTATGCGGTTATTTTATCAGTGATTTTATCCTGCGTGCGATCTCCGTGTTCATGTAGGTGCCGCAGAACTTGTCGGCGCCCGGGCCGTAGGCGAATACCGGAAGCATGGCGGGCGTATGGTCGTCGGAAACATAGACGCCCGTCACACGCCCCGTATGCTCGTCGCCGTCGACCACCACCAGGCCGCCGGTTTCATGGTCGGCCGTGACGATGACGAGCGTCTCGCCGTTCGAGTCGGCGAATTTCAGCGCCTCGGCGACGGCCAGGTCGAAGCTCAACATTTCGATAATAGAACCGGGCAGGCAGCGCGAATGCCCCGCATAGTCGATCTTGGCACCCTCGACCATCAGGAAAAACCCTTCGCCGCCGCGTTCCCGCAATTTGGCGATCGAAGCGCGCGTGGCATCGGCCAGCAGTGTAAGGTTGGCCTCCTCGGCCGCGTCGTCCATCGCCTCGTCGATGCAGATGACCTTGCCCTTCGCGGCATCGATCCCATCGACCGAACGCACGAAATCGTATTGTTTCTCCAGCTCCCCGACCAGGTCGATCCCGTCCTTGCGGCGGGTAAACTCGCGGATGCCGCTGCCGCAAAGCAGGTCGATACGCCCATCCATGAGGCAGCGAGTCAGCTCGTCGGCATTGTCGCGCTCGACCGAATGCCCGTAGAAGGCCGTCGGCGTGGCATCGGCGATGTTACCCAGCGTCACGACGCCCACGGGCAGCCCCCTGTCGTGGAAGAAATCGCTCAGCGAGGGATAGGGCACGCCCTCCGGGCTCATCGAGATATGGCGGTTATCGTGGCGTTCGCCCGTGGCCAGGGCGCTGCCGCCGGCGGCCGAGTCGGTCGTGAAGGCATCCAGCGCATTGTTCTGTTGCAGGCCGATATATTTCATCTGCAGGGTCGACAGCCCCTTGTTGGCATAGAAAGCCGCCACGATCTGCGACAGCCCCATGCCGTCGCCGATCAGGTAGACCACGTTGCGAACCCGTCCCCGGCCCCCGTCGTTGCGGTAAGTCGGGGTGTAGACGTCGATGCCCTTGGAGAGTTGCAGCTTGTCGTTCTGGAAGCCCCGGAAATCGCGCGTGGTCTTGTCCAGGCGCTTGGTGCCCGTCACGCCTTCGGCGGCCATGCGGCGTTCGCCGATCTGGAAATTCTTGTTGCCGAAATCATCGAAGAACGCGGCGCACGCCTCGGGGTGGTCGGTATTGAGGTAGTCGATAGCCATATCATAAAAGGTATAGTAAACCGTCGTCCCTTCGGGGGCGCCCCAGAAACGTACGGGTTTTCCCCAGGCATGCGCCCGGTCGATGACCTTCTCCAGTTCCGCACGCTCGGCCGGGATGATCGAACCCTTGCCGTTCCACTGCGAATAGTCGCGGAAATCGGCGCTTACGAGGGCGATGCGCTCCAGTTGCGCGGGCGTATAGTCGGCATCCCACACCCCGTCGAAACGGATATAGGAGGGATATTTGCCGAAATCGGCCGGTGCCGGGACACGCCCCGTGACGGCGACGCGCACGGCCTCGGGGTTCACCGCCGGATCGAACACCTCGGGATAGCGGCCCAGCAATGCCGCAACGGCCTGCAAAGTCGGTTCGGTAGCAGACTTGAGCTCGACCATCAGTTGAAGGTGTTCGCCGGAATCCTTCCATGCCCGCCCGCCGTTACGCCCGAAGAGCGTCACCAGCGGTTCGACGTAGAGCGCCTCGAAGGTCATGCTGGGCGAAAGGTCTTCGACCTCGTGCCCCACGAGCAGCTTGCCGCCGTGCAGGAACACGTCGGCCTCGATGGAATAGACCTGCTGGGCATACGCCTGCCAGAAGGGGGCACGGCGGCAATAATCGTTATGCGAATGGATCAGGATGGGGCGCTCGGCCACAGCCGTGGCGCAGGTGCACAGTGCTGCGAACAGCAGCCAGCTTTTGAGTATCTTTTTCATTGCGGGATGTTATTTTTCGAATTTGACAATGGCCATCACGGGGGCATGGTCGGAAACATAACCGCCACCGAGCGTATCGGGCAGCACCTCGTAAAGGTCGGCGGCGATGCCGTCGCTCACAAAGATGTAGTCGAGCAACGGGCGTTCGGACTCGGGTATCTGCCCGAAGTCGGAAAAACTCCACTCCGTGCCGGATTTACGGGCCGCGACCTGCTTCACGTCACGCAGCTCGCCGTCTTTCTGCACGTGCGCCACGACCGACGAGCCGGGCTCGGAGTTGAAATCGCCCGTCAGGATCACAGGCCGATCCCCGCGCAGCGCTTCGATGCGCTCCCTGAGCAGGTTCACGCCTTCGTCGCGGGCGACCTGCCCTACGTGGTCGAGGTGGGTGTTGACGAAGAGGAACTCCCGGCCCCCTTCCTTGTCGTGCAGTACGACCCAGGTTGCCACGCGCTCGCAGGCGCCGTCCCACCCTTTCGAGCCTGCGACGTCGGGGGTTTCGCTCAGCCAGAAAGTCCCGGATTCGAGGGGCGTAAAACGATCCCGCCGGTAAAATACGGCACTGAACTCGCCCGCCTCGGCACCGTCCTCACGTCCGACGCCCACCGCAGCATAGCCGGGCAGCAAACGCTTCAGGTCGCCGAGCTGGTTGGCAAGCAGCTCCTGCGTACCGAAAACATCGACGCCGTGCGAAGCGATCACTTCGGCGACCCGCCCGCGGCGGAAACGCCAGTTGTTCGCCCCGTCTTCGGGGTTGTCGTAACGCATGTTGAAGGTCATGACGCTGAGCGTCGTGGCCGAACCGCAGGCAGTGAACGCCGCTGCCGCAAGAAGATAGAACAATCGTTTCATAACTTTATAGTTTAATCAGCGGGACAATCGGGAAATTCAACGTACAAACGCTCCGCGGGGATCTGCTCGAAGCCAGCCGCCCCGGGTGCCCTCCAGCCCCAGGAGAGATCCTGCCCCTCGTAATCCTCGAAATACATGAGCGTATAGGGATGCAGACCCGCTTCGAGCGCCACGCGCCCGGTCGCCATGACCGAAGCGTGCGACCCGTCGTTGTCGACCACCTTCCGGTCTCCGATCACGAGCACGCTGCCGTCGTCGCTCTTGGTCATGAACTCCCACACGCCCCGTTCGGGAATACGGATCCAGCCGCTGAAAATATATCCGAAATGGTCTTCCTGCGGGGCATCGGCAATCGACGGCTCGGGCATTGTCCCGGACGCCACGAGCTTCCCCCGGCGAATCTCGTCCACATGCGAGAACACGCCTTCGTAACAGGCATAGGCGACGCCCGGACGCATGGCCGCGCCCGCTTCGGGCAGCCCTTTGCGGAATACGGCCTTCTCGGCTTGGAGCGTCAGCGTACGGCTCGGTGCGGCCCCGGGTTTGAATCCCCGCGCTTTGAGCGTCAGCGAGCGGTCGACGACGACGGCCCCGGCATAGAGCACCGAGGTTTCGTCCGGCTCCGAGCCGTCGAGCGTATAGCGGATTTCGGCTCCGGCCGTCGTCGTGGCCAGGGCGACGGCCACAGGCTCGGTGAAGAGGCTCACGTTCTGCGTGGTATAGGGAATCGAAACGACCTCGCCGCGCGTAAGCGAATAGGGTTCCGCGGCAGCCTCCGTACCGCGCGTAAGGTCGGGGCGCTGCCGGAGCGTAAAGTGCAGTTCTCCTCCCTGCATCAACTGTTCGTAGGTGATGAAATTTTCGGTCACGGGCACTCCGTCGAGCGTCACCGAAGCGATATAGGTATTGCGGCGGGGGTTGTTTGCCGTAACGGTCAGGGTGCGACCGTTGGCCAGGCGCACGACGGCCTTCGGGAATTGGGGTGCGGTCAGCGCAAACTGGTTCGAGCCGGGGCAGACGGGATAGAAGCCCAGGCTGGAGAAGATGTACCACGCCGACATCTGGCCGCAGTCCTCGTTGCCGATGATCCCCGCGGGCGTCGGGGCGTACATCCCGTGCAGCAGGCTGCGCGTGAGCTCCTGTGTCCGCCACGGCTGCCCGACATAATTGTAGAGGTAGGCCATGTGATGGCTGGGTTCGTTGCCGTGGGCATACTGCCCCATGAGCCCCGTCACGTCGCTTACGTCGAGCTGCATCTCGTCCGATTCGAGCGTAAAGAGCCGATCCAGTTCACGGACGAACGCCTCGCGGCTGCCGAAAAGCCCGGCGAGCCCGTTCACGTCGTGCGGCACGAAGAAACGGTAGTGCCACGGCGTGGCCTCGGTATAGTCGCGCCCCGTGGCGAACTCCTCGAACGGCTCAGACCAGTTGCCGTCCGTCCCGCGGCCGCGGAAGAAACAGGTCGATCCGTCGAAGACATTGGCGTAGTTGAGCGCCCGCTGGGCATACTCCCGGGCGACGTCGTCCCGACCCATGGCCCCGGCCATGCGGGCGATCGCCCAGTCGTCGTAGGCATATTCCAGCGTGCAGGAGACCGACTCACGCTTGATATTGGAGGGTATAAACCCCTGCGCCACATAGTAATCGGAACCTTTCTTATTGATGTTCGACGAGCGGATCATCGCATCGAGCGCCTTTTCGGCATCGTATCCGCGGATACCTTTCAGGTAGGCGTCGGCAATGACCGACGCGGCATGGTAGCCGATCATCGTCCCCGTCTCGCCCGACGCGAGCGGCCAGATCGGAAGCTCGCCCGTTATGTCGTACATGTCGAGCATACTGCGGATCATATCATTTACTAACGTCGTATCCACCAGCGTCTGCAACGGGTTCCACGCGCGGAAAGTGTCCCACAGCGAGAATGTCGAATAGTAGGCCCCGCCCTGCGGCATACGCGCGATGCGCTGGTCGTGACGGCGGTACTCGCCGTTGACATCGCTCATCAGATTGGGCGTCAGCTTGGTATGGTACTGCGCCGTATAGAAATTGACCATTTCGTCGCGCGAACCGCCCTCGACGACGATGTCGCCCAGCGCTTCGCGCCACAGCGCGGCGGCACGCGCATGCACGGCATCGAAATCCAGCTCCGGCACCTCGGCGACGCTGTTGAGACGGGCATTCGCTGCGCTGACCGACGACAACCCGACGGCTATCGTAAGCGTTTCAGTGTCCGGCGCAAAGGTCAGCACGGCCTGTTTGTCGCCCAGCAGCCGCACGTCGGCGAAAGGCTCCGAAAAACGGGCGGAGAAAAAGACATACTGGTCGGGCACCCACCCCTGCGTGCGGCGCATCCCGGCGATCTCATCGGGCGCCGTCGTCCGCAATTCGCGCATGTCGACCTGCTCCTCAGCGATCGTGTGCATCAGGTCGACGACCACCTGCCGCGGCCCCTTGCCCGTAAAGGTATAGCGGTGCACGCCCGTACGGGGCGCCGCCGTAAGCTCCACCCGGATATTTTCACCGGGTAACTCCACGGCATAATAGCCGCAGGAGGCCTTCTCGTCCCCGTGCGAAAAGAAATAGGGCTGCAGGACGCAGGCGCCGTCGTGCAACACGATTTCGCGCGTGGTGGGATGGAACAGGATGTCGGCCAGGTCGGCACACCCCGTACCGCTGAGGTGCGTATGCGAAAAACCGTCGATGGTCGTATCGTCGTAATGGTATCCGGCGCAGGCGTCCCAGTCCCCGGCACGCGTGTCGGGGCTGAGCTGCACCATGCCGAACGGCGTCGTTGCGCCCGGGTAGGTATGCCCGTGGTAGCCCGTGCCGATGAACGGGTCTACATAATCGACCGGGCCGGCCGGCCGCGGCGCGCACGCAAGAAGCCCGAGGGCCAGCAAGGCGAAGGTAAGTTTTTTGGTCATGGCAGTTTCGGTGTATGCGCCCCGTCCGTAAAGCGTTCCATCAAAGATAAGGATTCCGGGGCGGTATTGCAAACCCCGGCAGCCGTATCTGCGCAGCATCGGAACCGGTCGCAGTTTAGGTTATACAAATATAAGAGAAGAGAAGCGTCCCGTCCGTGGCTATTTGCGCTTTTACATCCTCACATCGCGCAGAACCTTCCTATCCGGCGCCGAAACCCCGACAGGAGTGCCTTTTCGCCCGAAATTCCGTCCTGGGGCAGAAAATTCCCGAAAAAAAGCTATCTTTACCCTCGAAGAGACCCAACCAGACCATGGCACGCGTAATTTTCCTGACCGATTTTTCCGAAGCCTATGCCCGCGAACTGCTGCTCGGCATGGCCCGCTATGCGCACGACACGGCGCAGGCGTGGAGCCTTTGCCGGCTGCCGTTGTCGATACGCGACAAGTTCGGCATAGAGGCGGTGGTCGAATGGGCCGTGCGGATGAAGGCCGACGCCGTGATCGGGCAGTTCTACAACACGGACAACGTCGGTCTGTTCCGCGAAAACGGCATCATCGCCATCGCGCAGGATTTCAAGAAGCGTTTCACGACGATCCCCAACATCACCGGGCCACACCACCTTGCCGGCCGCATGGCCGCGGAGTATTTCCTGAAAAAGGGGTTTCGCAACTTCGCCTTCTACGGGACGCGGGGCATCGACTTCTCGGACGAACGCTGCCAGGGTTTCCGCGAGACCGTCGAACAGGCAAACCCCGATTTCACCTTCTCGTCGCTGCGCAGCGGCGCCCAAAACGACCTGTGGTACTACGACACGGCGCAGCTCATCACATGGCTGCAATCGCTGCCCAAACCGGTGGCCATCATGGCCTGCGACGACAACCAGGCATACCATATCACCGAGGCGTGCCTCCAGATCGAGGGGGGGGGAAATTCGCGTATTCCGAACGACATAGCCATCCTGGGGGTAGACAACGACGAGACGATCTGCAAGCTCTCCGCCCCGAACCTTTCGTCGCTCAGCCAGGGCGTCGAGCAGGGCGGCTACGACGTGGCACGGCTGATCGACCGGCTGATCCGCAACCCCGAAGCGGAATGGGAAGACGTCATGGTGATGCCGCTCAACATCATCACCCGGCAATCGACGGACATCTATGCCAACAACGACCCGCACATCGCCGAAGTATTGCGCTACATCCATGAGAATATCAGCCAGAAGATCACGGTGGACGACCTTGTGAAACTGGTGCCCCTGTCGCGCCGCCTGCTCGAAACCCGCTTCAAGAAGGGCATGGGCACCTCGATCTACGATTACATCATCCAGACACGCATCGAAAAGATGATGCAGCTGCTGTGCGAAGGGCTGAGCGTATCCGAGGCGGCCGCCGAGCTGGGTTTCTCCGACATCAAGAACGTCTCGCGCACGTTCCGCCAGCTCAAAGGCCTCACCCCGTCGGAATACCGCAGCCAGGTCGCCCCGAAAAGGCGTTAGCACCGTCCCGCAAACAGGCGTCCCGCCCCGGGCATTGCGCACGGAGATCAAAATTCAGGCATATCGGCCGTTTTTTGCGGAGGATTTACTATCTTCGGGGCAAATTAACCGTTCAAACAGAATCTATGTCCTTAAAACCGCTATTCCTATTCGCATGCACCCTGTGCGCGCAGCCGCTCATGGCACAGAAAAACTACACGCTCCCCTCGCCCGACGGCACGCTGCAGGCCACCGTCGCCACCGGCTCCGACCTGAGGATCTCGCTCTCGGCCGACGGCGAAACGCTGCTCGCCCCGTCGCCCGTCTCGATGACGCTCGGCGGCGGCGAAGTGCTGGGCAGCAACCCCAAAGTCACCAGGGCCAGGAAAAATACGGCCGACGCACGGATCGCCTCGCCGTTCTACAAGAAGAGCAGCGTCCGCGACCACTACAACGAACTCGAGCTTACGATGCGCGGCGATTACGGGCTGGTAGTCCGCCTTTACGACGACGGGCTGGCCTACCGTTTCACGACCCGGAAAAAGGACGGCATCCTGGTCGAGAACGAGCAGGTCGCCTATACCTTCCCGGGCGATTATACGGCGTACGCCCCCTATGTCGGACACAAGCGGCTGCTCGATTTCGAAGGGCAGTTCCGCAATTCGTTCGAGAACACCTACACCCGTCTCCCGCTGACGCAGCTCGACCCCCGCAAACTGATCTTCCTGCCCGTGCTGGTGGAACTTCCCGGCGGCCGCAAGATGGTCATCACCGAGGCCGACCTGCAGGGTTATCCGGGCCTCTTCCTCAACAACTCGACGGAGGCCCCCGTACTGAAGGGCGTGTTCGCCCCCTATCCCAAAAAAGAGGAACAGGGCGGCCACAACCAGTTGCAGATGCTGGTCACGGAGCGCGAACCCTATATCGCCGCGACCGAAGGCACCCGGTCGTTCCCGTGGCGCGTAATGGCCGTATCGAAGGACGACAGCCAGCTGCTCGACAACGACCTGGTCTACCGCCTCGCCCCGGCCTCGAAGATCGCCGACACCTCGTGGATCAAACCCGGCAAAGTGGCCTGGGAGTGGTGGAATGCATGGAACCTCTACGACGTCGATTTCAAGGCGGGCATCAACAACGAAACCTATAAGTATTATATCTGGTTCGCCTCGCAGCACGGGATCGAATACGTGATCCTCGACGAGGGATGGGCCGTGAACAAACAGGCAGACCTGATGCAGGTAGTGCCGGAGATCGACCTGGAAGAACTGGTCGAATACGGCCGCGAGCGCAATGTGGGCATCATCCTCTGGGCGGGCTACTACGCCTTCGAGCGCGACATGGAACGCGTCGTGAAACATTATGCCGACATGGGCGTCAAGGGTTTCAAGGTCGATTTCATGGATCGTGACGACCAACGGATGGTCGATTTCCTGCACCGCGCCGCCGAAGTCTGCGCCGAACATAAGATGCTGCTCGATTTCCACGGCGTATTCAAGCCCACGGGGCTCAACCGCACATGGCCCAACGTACTCAATTACGAGGGCGTGTTCGGCCTCGAGCAGCTGAAATGGTCGGCCGAATCGACCGACATGGTGAAATACGACGTCACGATGCCGTTCATCCGCATGGTCGCCGGGCCGATGGACTATACGCAGGGAGCCATGCGCAATGCCTCGCGCGGCAACTACCGCCCGGTGCACAGCGAACCCATGAGCCAGGGCACCCGCTGCCGCCAGCTGGCCGAGTACGTGGTCTTCGAGTCGCCGATCACGATGCTCTGCGACTCGCCGTCGAACTACATGAAGGAACCCGAGTGCTTCGCTTTCATGGCCTCAGTCCCGACCGTATGGGATGAAACGGTGGCCCTCACGGGTTCGGTGGGCGAATATATCGCCATCGCCCGCCGCTCGGGCGACACGTGGTACATCGGCGCCATGACCGACTGGACACCCCGCGAACTGGAGCTGGATATGTCGTTCATCGGCAACGGCAACTACGACATCGAGAGTTTCGCCGACGGCATCAACGCCGACCGGGCAGCCCGCGACTTCAGGAAGACCGTATCGGAGCTGCCGCAGGATCGCAGGCTGAAGATCCGGATGGCCCCGGGCGGGGGCTATGCAGCCCGCATCTACGCACGATAAACCAGCCTGCCCCCAAAAGGCAGCGGCCTGCACAGGCCGCTGCCTTTTCATTGCGGACAATCCGTCCGGCGCTGCCCTGCAAAGCGGAAAATCGCAGTCGGAACCGTGCGAAACACCCTGCCTGCGATGACAATATGAAAAGAATTTCGTATCTTTGCGGGGTTATTGAAATCTAACGACAACTAAAATAGAATGGCTTTACAATGCGGCATCGTAGGTTTGCCCAACGTGGGTAAATCGACCCTTTTCAACTGCCTGTCCAATGCGAAGGCGCAGGCGGCTAACTTTCCTTTCTGTACCATCGAGCCCAATGTGGGCGTCATCACGGTTCCCGACCAGCGGCTTGTCAAACTGGCGGAGATCGACAATCCCAAACGGGTGATCCCGACCACGATCGAGATCGTGGACATTGCCGGGCTGGTGAAAGGGGCGTCGAAAGGCGAAGGGCTCGGCAACAAATTCCTGGCCAACATCCGCAACACGCACGCCATCATCCATGTATTGCGCTGCTTCGACAACGGCAACATCACCCATGTGGACGGGTCGATCGACCCCGTGCGCGACAAGGGCATCATCGACACGGAGTTGC
>ENA-ORMO01002239-ORMO01002239.1-human-gut-metagenome-genome-assembly--contig:-NODE-2239-length-16148-cov-2.485366_pt1 | contig 16148 bp, 16 predicted proteins | sample MGYA00242106_ERZ509001 | MGnify/ENA primary metagenome ERZ509001 (study PRJEB26280, sample SAMEA2338736) | human gut metagenome | biome: human gut; feature: human-associated habitat; material: faeces... | reverse complement strand
GGAATTTTGTGGTTTCTTCTGCGGCTTCCGGTACAAAAAATGGTAGTCTCTCCGGAACAGAACGATGGATAAGGATGATTGTCAAACACAGATTGATAAACAAATTCACTCGTTCCTTGCTAGGCTCAATTCCGAAACATTCCAGTATTTTTCCAAAAAGAACTGCCTGTTTTTTCCGAAACATTCCGTAACTTTCTTCTGACAGCCGTTGAAATAACATTCTCTGTTCATCCAAGCTCATAATGGCAAAGCCGCTTTTTGTGCCATTACAGCAGGAATATATAAACCGGCTCATGGCTTCATGCCACGTCAAAGACGGATCTGACATCAGCTGATTTACATAAGCAATGATCTTCGGCTGCTGATAATAAAGTGCTTCAATAACCAAATCTTCTTTAGTAGGAAAGAAAGAATAAAAAAATGTGCGGGAAATGCCGACTTTCTTATAAATCTGCTCAACAGTGGTATGCTGAATCCCCTGCTCTGCCATAAGTTCCAAAGAAGCCCGAATCAAATCATCCCGAATCTGTCTGCGTTCTTCTTCCGAATAAGCAACCTTTGGCATATTCTTCTCCCCTCCAATAAATACAAATTTAAAATTTCATCTTTATTTTAACACAACAAAAAAGAGAAAACAACTATAAAATATACTGCTCAATCCTTCAGTTCAATAGACGCTTCTGCTGCCATTGCCAAAAGTCTCTTAAACTCCTCTCGCTCCTGCTCTGTCATTCGTTGGGTCATTCGCTGAAAAGTCCGCTCGATTTCTTCTTTTATAAAAGGATACACCTGCCATGATTTTTCTGTGGGCTGAATGTCAAACGTACGCTTATCTTTTGCATTGGTTGTACGGATGAGGAATCCCAGCTCTACCAACTTTGTGACTGTTTTTGCGATAACACTTTTGTCCAAAGCCAAACACTTTGTGATTTCATCTTGTGTCAGCTGTTTGAAATCACAGATAATCAATATAACAACAGCCTGTGCTGCTGTCAGATCATGCTGTAAGCAACAGTTATTGAGCCAGATATGAGATTTTCGATACAAAATAGAAATAGATTTGAAGGGGCTATCAATGATATTTGGCATAATAAAACCTCCTTATTTACAAAACCATTATAATCTTATTTGGCGGCAATTGCAACTAGTTATTGACTTGTGAACTTTTCTTTGCTATATTAAAACTAGTGGCAATTGCCACTAGTTTTCGGTTTAAAAAGGAGGTGTATTCATATGGAAACCATTCAAAAAATCTGGAATAAAAAGTTTGTTCTGCTTTTTATTACCAACCTCTTGGTACTGGCAGCCTTTTACGCTTCTATCCCCATCATTCCGGTATATTGCCAGGAAATCGGCATCACCGGTTCTGGCATCGGGATTGTATTGACTGCCATGTCTGTTGCAACCATTCTATTTCGTCCCATTGCCGGATATCTACTGGATAACTTCAATCGTTATCGTGTATATCTGCTGTTTCTGGCTTTATTTTGTCTGGCATTTCCCAGTTTCATCGCGTTCCCCATTTTTGGCGCGTTAATCGTGATCCGTCTGTATATGGGTGCTGTATATTCTGTCTGCGGTTCTGCCACCATTACACTGGCCAGTGATGTGCTGCCCCCTACGAAAATTACGGAAGGCATCAGCAGATTTGCATTTACCATTTCCATCGGCATGGCAGTAGGCCCTTATGTAGGCATTCAGGTGCAGAACCACTTGGACAGCAAAGCATCTTTTCTGACAGTCTTTTCCATTTCCGTCATTGCTTTGATCTGCGTATCCTGCTGCAGAATCAAATATCCAAAAGTAAAACGAAAAAAATTCTCCATCAAAGATTCCATCTATAATCCCGCGTTGCCCTTTATGTTCAACATGACATTTCTCATGATTCCTTATGGGGCAGTCATCGCATACTCTTCTATTTTGGCGCAGGAAAAAAATCTCATGTCTTTTCTTCCTTACTTCTATATTTGCCTTGTCATCGGCATGCTGTTGTCTAAAATTTCTACACAGAAAATGATTGATGCCGGCAAACACCGTGTACTTGTTTACATCAGCCTGATCATTCTGGTAATTACCATAACCAGCTATATCTTCCTGACAACAGGTGCACATTTGCTGATTGCAGGGTTCTTCTTTGGTATCGGTTATGGCATTTTGCAGCCACTTTTCCAATCTTTCGTTACCGGTACTACGCCTGCGCCAAAACGGGGCGTTGCCAATGCTACCTACTTACTCTCCTACGACATCGGCATTGGCATCGGCTTCCTGCTTATGGGATGCTTGCAGGAAAGCATTGGTTTGCAGAAAGGCTTTGCATTGACAGCAATCGCTTATGTAGTTGGCGGGATTATCTATATTGTTTATTCCGACCGGTATTATCGAAAACTGAAAACAGCATCTGCGGAAGCACCTGCAAAAGAAGCCCATACATTGGCACCCTACATGAAAAAAGAAGTATATGCCCTGCAAGAAGACGCAACTGTTTATGATGCCATTGCTTTCTTCTCTGAAAAAAACATCAGCGGCGCCCCCATTCTTTCCAAAGAAGGTACCGCCATTGGTTTTATCAGCGATGGTGATATCATGCGTTACATGAAAGAAGGCAAACTAGCCCCCATGGCAACAGACAGTTCCACACTTTTTATGGAGTATCTGTGGGATCCCGACGCAGAATTCCACGAAAAAATCAACACCATCATGCATCTGAATATATTGGAAATCTGTACCAAAAAAGCCATTTCCATTGACGCAGATGCATCTATCCAAGATGTCTGCAAACTATTAGGAAAATCTGGTGTGAAAAAAGTGCCTGTTGTATCAGAAAATAAAGTTGTAGGTATCCTCCTGCGCTCGGCTATCATCAACTATCTGGAAAAGCAATATCTGGAGCAAGCAAAATCTGTACACCAAGCTGGATAATGCCTTACTAAAATGAAATGGTTTTGTAATTTAAGGGAGAAAACTAAAAAGTTTTTTGCAAATAAAAAGTTCTTCTCCAAAGAAAACATTGTTTTCCCTTAATTTCTTAAAAGAAACTGCAATGGCTGCCTTCAGAAGACAGCATTCCTCATGCAATTCAGATAACAAGAAGAAAGCTGAAAACCCTTTGATTCAAGGATTCCAGCTTTCTTTTTACATTATTTTCTGAAGGGATATATTTCTTAAGAGAATCTCTTATGCTTCATAAATAAAATTATCGATCAGTCTTGTTTTACCAATATAAACTGCCATGGCAACCAATACGGTTCCTTTGATTTCCGCAACTGGCTGAATGGAAATGGCATCTACTGCCTGTACATAATCGATTTTTGCCAGAGGTTCTTCTTCGATGAGCTTTTTCATTTTTTCAACGATAACATCCGCTTTTCTTTCGCCATTCTGGATCAGTTCCTGTCCCAAACCCACAGCTCTGCTCAGCACAAGAGCCGCTTTTCTTTCTTCGGGGTTCAGATAAGTATTTCTGGAACTTTTCGCCAGTCCATCCGCCTCTCTGACGATGGGGCATCCCACGATTTCAATATCAAAATTCAAATCTCTTACCATCCGTTTGATGATAGCAAGCTGCTGTGCGTCTTTCTGACCGAAATATGCTCTGTCCGGTGCAACAATGTGGAACAGTTTGCTTACCACTGTACATACACCTCTGAAGTGGATTGGTCTTGTTTTTCCGCACAGTTCATCAGAAAGAGATTCCATGGTCACATAAGTATGGAAGTCATCAAAGTACATTTCTTCCGGTTCAGGATTGAAAATCAATGCAGCGCCTGCATCTTCGCAGAGAGCCGCATCTCTCTGAATATCTCTTGGATATGTGGCAAGGTCTTCACCAGGGCCAAACTGTGTCGGATTGACAAACACACTGACAACCACTTTATCGTTTTCCTTGCATGCTCTGTCAATAAGGCTTTTGTGACCTTCGTGCAGATAGCCCATGGTAGGTACCAAACCAACGGACAACCCCTGTTTTCTCCAGCTCTTTACTTCGTTTCTTACTTCAGAAATGGTTTTTACGATATTCATTTTTCTTCTCCTTAATATAACTTTTTGATGACGTCTTCAGAAATGGCAAAGGTGTGTTCGGGAGCCGGGAAGGAACCTTCCTGCACATCCGCAATATAATCCCGGAACGCCTGTGTCATCATTTCTCCAACATTTGCGTATTTCTTTACGAATTTTGGTGTAAAGTCAGAGAACAGTCCCAACATATCCTGATATACCAAAATCTGGCCATCGCATCCTGCACCTGCGCCAATACCAATGGTAGGAATAGAAATGGATTTGGAAATCAGTTCCGCTAATTTTGCAGGCACACATTCCAATACCACTGCAAAAGCGCCTGCTTCTTCTACGGCTTTGGCATCTTCCAGCAGTTTTTTCGCTGCTTCCTCGCTCTTGCCCTGTACTTTAAAACCACCAAAAGCATTGATGGACTGGGGTGTCAGACCGATATGCGCCATAACAGGAATAGATGCGTTTGTGATAGCTCTGATCTGGGGGCATACACTTGCGCCGCCTTCCAGCTTGACTGCCTGACATCTGCCTTCTTTCATAAGTCTGCCAGCATTGTAAACAGCTTCTTCAACAGATACCTGATAAGACATAAAAGGCATATCCCCTACAACCAATGTGTTTTTCGCACCACGGCACACAGCGGCTGTATGATGGATCATATCTTCCATGGTCACAGGGAGTGTATCCTCATAGCCCAATACAACCATTCCCAGGGAATCTCCTACCAGAATACCATTGATGCCTGCTTCGTCCATCAGTTTTGCTGTGGAATAGTCATAAGCAGTGAGCATGGAGATTTTTTCGCCTTTCGCCTTCTGTTCTCTAAATGTGGATACTGTGTTTTTCATCATCGATAACCTCCGCAACTTTTACATAGTCCCTTTCCGGGTGTTTTTCTCCTGCTATCGCCAATAACTGCTCTGACAAAAGAAGATAGATTTTCATTAAATCCGCTCCCGCTTTTGTATCAGAAATGTTTTGAATAGACTGAATGTGCTTCTCAACGGTAGAAACATCTGCCCGTTCCACCGGGCCCGTTAATGCGTCCACTGGGCCTTTTTCTGCCACTGCTTGTGCATTGCCCAAAAACAGTGGAATCAAAGCCTTTTGCGCATCATTCTCTTCAAAACCGCAGTTTTGCAAAATATGTACGCCCAAAGAATAGAGTCCTGTTACCAAATTGCTGACAACCACAGCGCCGCAATGGTACAGGGATTTATTTTCGCTGTCCATTACAATGACTTTGCAGCCAGCGTCCTGGAGCATGTCTCTCATTTCCTGCAAATGATCTTTCGATCCTTCCAGCGTAAAATAAGCCTGTCCCAATTCTTTGTATGTATCGTATTTGCTGCTTACGGCGTATAGCGGATGTACGGAATATACGGATGCACCAAGTTTTTCGCCATCAAAAAAAGCGGCTGATGAAATCGAGCCGCTGCAATGACAAATATTTTTATTTTTTATATCCAGATTTTTTATGCAATCCCAAACCATACAAATTTGTCCATCCGGTACTGTAACAAAAATGGTGTCACTATCCCGCACAATATCCGCAATAGTGCCATGGACTTTTGTTCCTGTAAAATCTGCTGCTGATTTGGCTGATTCTGGTGTTTTGCTGTAATAACCCACCACATTTACACCATGGGTCTTGAAATATTTTCCCAGGGAAAAACCAACTTTCCCCGCACCAATAAAACCAACTTTCATGCCCTTCACTCCTCTCCGGGTAGTGATGGCATAAAAAATCTGTCATTTCCGGTATCGTTTGTCATCAATACGATCCTGAATCATCATAAAAAATAAAGTAATTGCGGTACAGCTTCTTTCCGAATACCATCCGCCAACAATATAGCACATCTGCGTACATTTGTCCATCTAAAATTTGGAAACCACCAATTTCCTCTGCATCAGCCAGTCCTTATAAAACCGTATGATTTCGGCATTTTGATACCACATACTTATATCCTCCGGAAAGATATTTTCATAAATTTTTTTGATAAGAACATATCAAATATATCTCAATATGCTTTTATAAATTGACTTATGACAAAATCGAATTTATAATATATATTACAATTGTAAGATTAAAAAGTGGTGATATTTATGAAAAAACTGCCTCAAATTTCCGAAGCAGAATATGAAGTGATGAAGGTCATATGGAAATATGCCCCCATCAACACCAATGAAATCACAGATAAATTATTGCAGTGTACCGATTGGAGCCCTAAAACCATCCATACGCTTATCAAGCGTCTTGCAGGAAAAGGTGCCATCACATATGAGAAACAAAGTCGTATATTTGTATATACGCCCCTGATTCAAGAACAGGATTATCTCAAGCAGGAAAGCGATTCTTTTTTAAACCGTTATTTTAATGGCAATATTTCAGCCATGGTTTCCGCATACCTGGAGGATGATGAATTATCAAAATCAGATATCGAAGAACTGCGCTCGCTTCTTTCCAGAAAAGGAGGCGAATAATATGTTTCTTTTTATGATCCATTTTCTGATCTGCAATATCTACCTCTGCGGAATCATTGGCATGCTATTTTTATTAAAACACATATGCAGAAAAATATTGTCGCCTCGCAGGCAATATCAAATTTGGCTTTTATTTTTGTGTCTGCTGGCTGTGCCTTTTCTTCCTTTTTCACTGAAAGGCATTTGGGAATGGGTTCCGACTTTGGGAAACAATTTTCTCTTCCCCAAAACAACAGCTGCTCCCTTTTCGAATGTTGGAGAAGCCACAGATTATGCTGTTAACCTGGCAAATGACTTTGCTGTTTCAGCAAATCAGGATTCTGAGTCCTTTTGGGGATGGATCTTGGCAAGCATCTGGCTTTGTGGGATATTCATTGCAACCATCAAGTTATGCCGTTCCTATCTGCATCTGCGGACACTGGAAAAGTCTGCTCTGCCCCTGCAAAATGAAAATATACGTCAATTATTTGTCTCCTGTTTGCAGGAATGCGGCATCACAAAAGAAATCCCTATTTTCAGTACAGCTTTTCTGCGTACTCCCATATTGGTCGGATTTTGGAAACCGCGAATTTATCTTCCTATTTCCATATTGAATGATTCCAGTCAGGAAGATTTACGGCTTATTTTGATACATGAATTGTCGCATCATAAGCATAAAGACAACCTAATAAACCACTTCATCAATTTGGCTGGTGTTCTGTACTGGTTTCATCCATTCATTAGATTTGCTTTCAAAGACATGCGCAGCATGCAGGAAATGGCTTGTGATACTGCTGTATTGGAAGCACTGGATGCTTCTCAGCGTTTGGAATACGGAAACACATTGCTTCGTTTTGCAGAAAGAAATGCGCTGGAAACCTTCCCGGCTGCTGCAAGTCTCATAAACAGCAAAAGTCAAATGAAAAGACGTATCCTGCATATTGTTCAATATGAAATGCCAACGAAAGCGAAACAGCGGAAAAGCATTTGTATTCTTGCATGCACGGCTCTATTTTTTTGCGGCGTTTCTCCGGCATTCTCCATTTATGGTGCAGAACAAAACCAATACAATTGGAATATATCATCCAAAAATATCACTTCTGTGGATCTCTCGAATTATTTTGGAGATTATAAAGGCTGTTTTGTTCTGTATAATCTGGAAGAAGACACATGGCAAATTTACAATATGGAACAGGCAGAGAAGCGTATCTCCCCTGATTCCACCTATAAAATTTATGATGCATTATTCGCTCTGGAAGAAGGCATTATAACGCCTGACAATTCTTTTGTGGCATGGGATGGACAAGAGAATCCGTTTGCTGCTTGGAATACTGACCAGACATTATCTTCCGCCATGGCATCATCTGTAAACTGGTATTTTCAGACCATGGATACCCAGCTTGGCAATGATCGTCTTGCTGCATATTTCCAGAAAATCGGATATGGCAATGCCGATGTCACAGGAGATATTTCCTCTTACTGGATGGAATCTTCTCTGAAGATATCCCCCATAGAACAAGTGGAACTTCTGACGAAATTACATCAAAATGAATTCGATTTTAAAGCGGAAAACATCGAAGCTGTAAAAGAAGCCATCCAACTTTCCGCTTCTTCTGACACTGTATTATACGGAAAAACAGGGACTGGCAGAGTCAATGGCAAAGATATCAACGGCTGGTTTGTAGGTTCAGTAGAAAATGGACAACATACTTACTTCTTTGCCTGCAACATTCAGTCTGACGCAAATGCCACAGGCAGTCACGCGTCAGAAATCGCACTTTCTATCTTAACCGATCGGCATATTCTGCCATAAAATAAGAAAGCTGGAATCCTTTACTAATGTAAACATTCCAGCTTTCTTTATTTTCCGAAGCAGCCTTCTCATGTTGTTATTGATTCAGATAATAAAGAAGTGTTTTCTCTTCTCCATTGTTCTGCCGCGTACCTGCATGGCATGGTATTTCCATATTTTGCAACATACTCCATGCAGTCAGTTGCTTGCTCCATTTTTTTCAATGTCTCATAACACATAGCTAAAATATATTGTCTTCGTACTTCATGATAGGTCGTTTTCTCTGTGATGTTCTGAAGAAGCTTGACTGCATCGCCATATTTCCCTTCCAAAAACAATTTTTCTCCTAAGAAAATTTTATTTTTACGGAATAATTTTTCACCCTTCAGATATAATCCCGCAAATTCCTCCTTGTTTCTATTTTCAAAAGAGGATACCAGCTGCACATTCAGCATTGTATTTTGGTAAAGATTTGTTGTATGTTTGCCCTGCCAATGATTTTGTAGGTACGCAATTGCTTTTGGAAAACGATGTTCTGCCATCAGCGCCAACACATACCGCTGCTGTGCCAGCATAAAAACAGATTTCTGGAAATTTTTCAGTTTTATTTCTGTTCCGTATGATACGGCACATTCCATAATTTCCAGATATTTTTTGGTATCACATTCTTCCATGAGAATCCTGTCTAATTGTTGGAAATCACGCAGGATTTGATATAGGATACTTCCTATGCCTACAAAAATTCCGATGATTCCGCAAAGAATCAACAAATATCCATGGGTATTGATCCATCCATTTACCATAGTTTCCATGAAAAGAATTTGTGTTTTGTGTGGAAAAGGACTGCCTAAAAACATACTGACGATGCCAATCATGGCAAAATAAGTAATCACACATATTACGACAGCCTTTAACCGTCCGCTCTTTTGTTTTTTGTAAAGTTTTTCAATTTGTTCTTTCAACAGTCATTCACCTGCCTTTTCATAATTTTTATTCCGCTCCATAAACTTCTGCCCATTCTGCCAGCGTCAGCCTCGGTTTATACCAGCTTTCTTCTATGTTATCTTCTGATGGTATCACATGATTGGAAACGTATTGCACACCGTCATTTTCCAGCGGACGTACCACCACTTCATGAGAACATACTTTGGACAGGCCTTCATAGGGAAATACCACATTTACAAGTAAAGCAATGGTTCCATCCGCATTTTCCGTATAATCTACCACTTCCGGATATGGATGCTCTGGATATTCTGCCTCATAAAATCCTCGAGGACGATATTCATATGTTTTCGTGTCTGTGTGATACAATGTTTTTTGCTGTAATGTTTCGCTGTCAATATTCAGATATGCCATCATGATATGCTCAAATTCTTCTTTGGGAATTTGATAGACTGTGCCGACACCCAAATTATCACTTGGTTCATATGGTACTTCTTTTCCATAAATCTGACGGTAAAAAATATCAAACAGATCATAAAAATCAAGCGAAGAAAAATCATTCTCACTCCAGTCCACTAGAAACATATTATTTTTCACATAGCCAATAGGCATCATATAAGCTTCATTCAAAGCGCGGCATTTCTCATCCAACGGAAGTACCCGAAGAGCAACTTTTTCTTGCATATCGCTCAATGCAAAAAGATAATATGCTTCTGAATACCAACTGCCGGAAAACATGATATATCCTTCCGCTGTATATTTCCAATCTGAAGCTGTGTAAACAGCTGAATCTTCCAATTGCATATCACCATCTTCATATTGGTAGATATTTCTTGCCACTGTGACAGCTCCATCGGCACAGTGAAAATCATATATGATCCACTGAAATGTATCTGAAATCACTGTAAGCATAAAATCATCCTGCCGCTTTTCTTCTACCGCCTGACAAAAATCAATTGCCTGATCTGCACAAACCATATTGATCTGATTTTTACTGTCTATGGCAGCATATCCTTGTTCTTGCAGTCTTTGTATGACCCGTTTGATCTTCGCCAATTTCGTTTCAGAAGTATTTTCCGTCTGTGTTTCCATTGCCGCTAAAGAAATATCAATGATGTGAAGGGACTTTTCTTCATCAAAAGATGTCTGCTCACCAACATCCATTTCTGCTGGCAGTTCTGTTTCTACCTTTGCGCAGGAACATCCCAATGTTGCAGCAAGCACACATAAAACAAGTAACCTTTTTCTATACATTCTTTCCACCCCATTTTATTACAAACGTAATATTTAAAATCAAAAAAATATTTTTCTAAATATTACATCAGTAATATTTCATAGTCAAGACTTTTTTCTTACGCATTCCTTAAAGTTTTGGCAATATAAAAAACGGCTAAAACCAAAAGGCTTTAACCGTTTTTTGCTGTAATTGATTGTTATTTAGCTGCGCAGAGGCTCTGTTTCCCAGCTAATGATGGAACCACTGTACCCATCAATGGTAAATTCATATTCTGTATCTGCGTCATAGATTTTACCTTCATATTCCAGACGTCCATCATCATAATCTGCTTCCCATTCTCGAATGTCATCCACTGTGGCACCAGAAACCTGCGCTACCGCAATTTCTTTGGCTTTTGCTTCTGTAATGGCACTGCTGTTTCCTGCAGATGATTTTTGAGGTGCATAATCTTCTGCGTCATAGTCATAAGAAAGGATTTCTCCTGTTTGAGGATCGATTTCGTAGTCATATTCTTTGAAATCAGAAGTATAGAATTCGATATCGTATTTTTCTCTGCCGTCGTCACGTTCCAGTTTGCCTTTGATGAAAGTTACTCCATCCGCAGTCAGTCCCGCATGGTTCAGTGCAATTTCCTTTGCTTCTTCCAGTGTAACCTGTCCGTCAGAAGCTACATTTGCTGTATTTGCCACAGCAGTTTCATCGACTGCCTTTATCTGGTTCTCAATGATCTTACCACTGATGGCATCGATATCGTAATCATATTCCTGACCGCCTACGGTAAAATCAATTTCATAATAGGAAAGTCCATTTTTTCTGCCAATTCCGCTGTGGTAAATACTGCGTCACTTTCGGTAATATCTGCCGCTGCCAATGCGATGGCTTTTGCTGCATCAACGCCCAGATATTCCGCCTGTTTTGTCTGCTGTACACAGCCTGTCATCATCCACGCTGCTGCTGCCATTAATGTCAATCTACCTAAATATTTCATATAAACGCCTCCCTTTTGCTTCGGTTATGTTTTGTTTTCTTTGTTGTACTTATCATAACCTGCAAACATGAAAGAAACATGAAATTTGGAAAGAATTTTTAAATTTTTTTATTTCTGTGATTCTGGCAAATGAAGTGTAAATTTACTGCCTTTTCCTGGTGCGCTTTCCAACTCCATATATCCATGATGCAGTTCCGCAATCTTCTGTACCATGGAAAGACCCAGACCCGCACCACGTTTGCCAGTACGGGAAGCATCCACTTGGTAAAAACGCTTCCAGATTTTTTCCTGCTCCTCTTTGGCGATGCCAATACCATCATCTTTCACATGGAACAAAACCTCATTGCCTTTTCGTTCCAGCTTTATCCAAATCTGACCATCAGCCTTACCATATTTAATAGCATTTTCTACCAGGTTCTGAATCAAACGTCCCATCAACGACATATCCAGCTGCAATACAATGGTATCATCCAATGCAAAATGGAATCTTGTGAGATCATATCCATTTTCTTCGCAAGTCTTATGAATCAAATCAGCAAAATTCACCGGAGCAAACTTCACAGATTCTGTCCCCTGATCCAATCTGGTAATGCTGAGAAGCTCAGAAATCAAATCAGACATTTTCACTGCCTGCCGATAGATCATATCAATGGTTTCCGCACGTTCTTCCGGCGTTTCTTCATACTTTTTCGCATACTCACAGGCACTTTTGATAACAGAAGTAGGCGTTCTCAACTCATGGGAAGCATCAGCAGTAAACTGCTGTTCCGCTTCGAACGATTTTTCCAACCTTGCAAACATTTTATCAAAAGTCGTTGCCAGTCTGGTAAATTCATTATTGCCCTCAGGTATTTCCATTCTTGCAGACAAGTCCGATGCTTCACTAATGGTATCAGCTGTCTGTATCATCTGCTCCAGAGGTCGGAAAGCACGCTTTGCAATCAAATAACCGCCAATGGTTGCCAGCAGAATAAAGATAGGCATGGCTGCGGCGGAACTCATAACCAGATTTCGAATCATCATCGTATCTTCTGATACTTCCATAACCCCTCTTACCCATACGCCATTATCCCATCCAAAGGGGCACCAAAGGTCAAAAACATAAAATCGATTCTCTCCATCAGAAACCATACGAGTCAGACCATTCTCAAAGGGTTCTGAAACGGTAAAAGAAGCTGGAATCTGACCTGCCAGCAGAGATTCTTTCTGACTGTAAATCACAGAATATACGCCATTTTGATAAAACTGAAACTCATCACCCAACTGCAGTTTTCCATCTGCCACATCCACTTCTTCTAAATTATTGCGTACTATCTGTGATACGTTATTCATAGCCGTCTGTGTCGTGACAGCATTGCTGACAAACCAGAGAAAACCAATCAGCAGCATCCCCATAACAGTCATAAGTATAAAATACCAGATGGTGATTTTCAGTTTAATGGAAATACGTTTCATGTTTTTCCCCCTTGTTCCTCCTCACGCAGTACCCAACCAACGCCACGGATGGTATGGATGAGTTTCGTGTCATAACCATCATCAATTTTCTTACGGAGTTTACTCATATACACATCCACATTATTGGAATTACCGGAATACTCATAATTCCAAATGCGATCTTCAATCTGCTCTCTGGAAACAACATTCCCCTTATTTCGCAAAAGATATTCCAGAATGGAAAATTCCTTTGGCAGCAGGGTAATCTCTTTGCCGTCTCTTGTAACAACGTGGCTTTTCACGTCCATCGTCAGGTTTCCCGCGGTAAAACAGTTATTTCTGTTTCCCGCATGTTTTCTTGTCATTGCCCGAATTCTTGCCAAAAGCTCATCAAAATCAAAAGGTTTGATCAGATAATCGTCTGCTCCTAAGTCCAATCCTTTCACTCGATCTGCAATGCTGTCTTTTGCGGTTAAAAACAGTACAGGAATGTCTTTCCCCTTGTCCCGTAATTCCTGTATCAGCGTATAGCCATCTTTTTTCGGCATCATCACATCCAGTACCACAGCATCATATTCCGCGCCCATCAGATGAAGCCAGCTTCTTCTCCATCAAAACAGCCGTCTACGCTGTATCCTTCCCGTTTTAATGTTTTTACCAGCAAACGGTTCATATCCATTTCGTCTTCTACAACCAATATCCGCATTCGATCCTCTCCTCACAATCTGTACTGATTCCATTATGGCCTTTGTTTTCCATTCCGTCAAATTTAATTTTTTCTACATCATAACAGAAAAGGCAGAACCTTCTCCGGTTCTGCCTTTTCATTCCATACTACTACTTCATCAAATAAATTACATGAATTTCTTTTCTTTGATCTTCAAACGTGTCATAGCTCTTGCCATTGCCATTTGACCACGATAATACTCTTTTCGGCTTGTCTGCAAAGCAATGCGTTCCTCTGCACGTTCTTTTGCTTCCTGCGCACGTTTTGCGTCTACATCTTCCGGTCTTTCCGCACTGTCTACGACCATGGTGACTGTATTCCCCACGACACGGGCAAACCCCTGTCCAACAGCTACATAATACCATTTTCCATCCAGTTTATAACGCAGAATGCCAATGGCAATGCCAATTACCATGGAAACATGGTTCGCCAGAACGCCATATTCCCCATCGCTGGTGGGAACTACCAAACTTTCGCAGGTACCTTCATAAAACAGACCGCTGCTGGAGGAAATCTTCAACTGAAACTGTGTCATATTGCCGCCTCCTTACGCGCCCTGTGCCATCAATTCCGCTTTTTTCTTCACATCATCTATGGTTCCAACATTAAAGAATGCTGCTTCCGGATAGTCATCCATTTCACCAGATACAATGGCTTTAAAACCACGAACGGTCTCTGCCAGAGGGATGTATACACCTTTCACGCCTGTGAAGTTTTCAGCCACAGAGAATGGCTGAGACAGGAAACGCTGAATCTTTCTGGCACGATAAACTGTCAGTTTATCCTCGTCGCTCAGTTCATCCATACCCAAAATCGCGATAATATCCTGCAATTCCTGGTATTTCTGCAGCATCTGCTGTACCTTCATGGCTGTCTGATAATGTTCCTCCCCTACAATATCCGCTTCCAGAATTCTGGAGGAAGAAGCCAAGGGGTCAACAGCGGGATAAATCCCTTGTTCCACGATTTTTCTGGACAATACCGTTGTGGCATCCAGATGGGCAAATGTTGTGGAAGGCGCAGGGTCAGTTAAGTCATCGGCAGGCACATATACTGCCTGTACAGAAGTGATAGACCCATCTGTTGTGGAAGTAATACGTTCCTGTAACTGCCCCAGTTCATTTGCCAGTGTGGGCTGATAACCAACAGCAGAAGGCATACGACCCAGCAATGCAGATACTTCAGAGCCAGCCTGTACAAAACGATAAATATTGTCAATGAACAGCAATACGTCCTGATGTTCCCGATCACGGAAGTATTCTGCCATAGTCAAACCTGTTTCTGCAACACGCATTCTGGCACCGGGGACTTCGTTCATCTGACCGAATACCAAAGCAGTTTTGCTCAATACGCCAGATTCTTTCATTTCCCAATACAGGTCATTGCCTTCTCTTGAACGTTCGCCAACGCCTGTGAAAATGGAATAACCGCCATGTTCTGTGGCTACATTATGAATCAGTTCCTGAATCAGCACGGTTTTCCCAACACCAGCACCACCGAACAGACCGATCTTACCGCCTTTTGCGTACGGTGCCAACAGGTCGATAACTTTGATACCTGTTTCCAGTATCTCTACTGCGGGGCTCTGTTTTTCAAAATCAGGGGCTTTCCGGTGAATCTGCCAGTGTTCTTCTGCCTGCACAGGTTCGCCGCCGTCAATGGGTTCCCCCAAAAGGTTAAACATTCTGCCCAATACTTTTTCGCCAACAGGAACCGTAATGCCGGCACCTGTTGCGGTAACTTCCAATCCTTTGGAAAGACCTTCGCTGGTATCCATCATGATGCAGCGCACGACGCCTTCCCCTAACTGCTGTGCTACTTCCATTACCCGTGTATGGTCTTCTACCACAACAGTCAGTGCTTCCTGAATTTTGGGTACATGCTCCTGCGGAAAACGCACGTCCACAACAGCACCCATGATTTGTATGATTTTTCCTTGTTCCATACACCAGTTCCTCCTTTACAACCGCTTCTTTTTCTGGGCTTTCGCACCAGCAATGACTTCCGTGATTTCCTGTGTGATACTTCCCTGACGTAAGCGGTTGTATTGCAGCTGCAATTGCTGTAACATTTCCGTTCCGTTTTTGGTTGCGCCATCCATGGCAACCATACGGTCATTGAGTTCTGCGCAGTAACTTTCTGTCAATGCACTGAAAATAATGCCCTGCATGGTAATAGGTGCCAATTGGTTGAACACAGAAGCCGCATCCGGGAAAAACTCTTCCGGTACTTCCGGTTCGTCACCTTCCGGCAGCCCCATATCTTTATGATAAAACTGCTCACGGGAAAGAGGCAGCATCTTCATCATCACGGGTTCCGATTGCAGACCATTTTTCATACGTGTATAAATGATATATACTTCCTGCACTCGTTCATTTCTTACTTCATCCAGCAGGTCTACCGTAATCTGCCTTGCTCGCTGCAAAGTAGGCTTTTGAGAAGAATATAAAAAATCTTCTTCAAAGGGAATCTGTTTGTGCAGAAAATAATGGCGTCCCACTTGTCCAATGACAAAGAAACGAGCATCGGGATGGGCATGATATTCCTGTTCTGC
>ENA-ORMO01002232-ORMO01002232.1-human-gut-metagenome-genome-assembly--contig:-NODE-2232-length-16210-cov-2.072733_pt1 | contig 16210 bp, 24 predicted proteins | sample MGYA00242106_ERZ509001 | MGnify/ENA primary metagenome ERZ509001 (study PRJEB26280, sample SAMEA2338736) | human gut metagenome | biome: human gut; feature: human-associated habitat; material: faeces... | reverse complement strand
CGGACTGCCTGATTCCCAGAAATCCGGAAACCGGAGAAATGATGAGACCGAATCATTTTGATAACCGTTTTATTGCAGTGGGAAACGATATGTCAGAAAACGCCAAGAATATGATTGATGTGGAGCAGCCGAATATTCCTCATGAAAGTTATCTGGCATCCTACTGTACAGCGCTGGATCTCTGCCTGCAGGGGCTGATCAGTCCGTCAACACTTGGAATTGATGTAAAAAAACTGGATAACAGTGAGGCACAGAGGGAAAAAGAAAAGGCTACGCTCTATACCAGAGATACCATCATCAATGCGCTGCAGGTGGATATCCCTCTTCTGGTGGAAACTGTGATGAAGGCTTATAACGAGTTTTTCGGGAAGCCGGTAAAACCAGTAGATGTGACGGTAGAGTTTGGAGATTATGCAAACCCGTCCTTTGAATCCCAGATAGAGACGATCAGCAAGGCCAGACAGGGACAGATCATGTCGGTGGATGCAGCGGTAGATGAACTTTATGGTGATGATAAGGATGATACCTGGAAACAGGAGGAAATCAAGCGGCTTAAGGAAGAACTGGGAATCGGTGAAGTGGAAGAGCCAGGTGTAAATCTGGAAGCTGGTGGATTCAAGGCGAATACAGGAGGATCATATGAAGGTAAAAGTGGCAAACAGAACATACAGAATGAGCCGGAAGGAGTTCCAGGGACTTCTCCAAATAGCAAAGGAACAGGTTCCCAGGGGAGTGTACGCGGTGGAAAAAGGTGATTATGCAGAATTGAGAAATGATAATTGTCGAAGTTCTACCCAGCTAAAAGCCCTGATCCGGCAGTTTAAGAGTCAGGGGTTTAAGGTACATGCAAACGGGAGGTGATCCCATTGCCTAAGATTAACGATCAGTACGATATTGGAGAGGCTTTTGAAGCGATTGAGAACGAACTGATCGCTTCCATGATCCGTAATTTGCGCCGGCACAAACAGGAAGAGATTGACGAGAAAAAGCAATGGTCCATGTGGCAGACAGAGCAACTAAAAGCCTTAGAAAAGTATAAAAAATTCAATCAGAAGAAATATGGCCAGAAGTTTAAGGATATCAACAAAAAGATTCAGGCTCTGATCAGCATTGCCAGATCGGAAGGGGAAATGTCCCAGGAGATTGCGATTTTGGAGGCTATCAGAAAAGGTTTCCCGGCAAAGAGAATATCGAAAGGTGCCGCAGCAGAGTTTTTTAAGCTGAATGAAAGAAAGCTGGAAGCTCTCATAAAAGCTACGATGGACGATATGAAAAAGGCTGAGACGGCTGTTTTGCGTATGGCCAATGACCAGTACCGAAAAGTAATCTTCAACGCCCAGGTTTATGCCAATACCGGAGCCGGAACCTACGAAAAAGCAGTGGATATGGCCACAAAGGATTTTCTCTCTGCAGGATTGAATTGTGTGGAGTATTCCAATGGGGCAAGGCATACCCTTGCCGATTACGCTGATATGGCCATACGGACAGCCTGTAAAAGAGCTTACCTGCAAGGTGAGGGCGTAAAGCGCCAGGAATGGGAAATCCATACCGTGATTGTGAATAAGCGTGGAAATCCCTGCCCGAAGTGCCTGCCGTTCTGTGGGAAGGTGCTGATTGATGATGTGTGGAGCGGAGGTGATGCAAGCGATGGTAATTATCCGTTAATATCGAAGGCGATAGCAGCGGGTCTTTATCATCCTTAGCCACGCTGTAAAGACAGTCATACTACGTATTTTCCCGGAATTTCCACAGCGGACGATACCTGGAGAAAAGAGGAGCTGGAAGCGATTGGACAGAATGCTAAAGAGGAAGCACGGCAGCAGTACGCTGAGAGGCAGGAGAAGCGGTTTGGTAGGTTAGAGAAAAATTCCCTGGACGAGGAAAATCAGAAAAGGTACGCAGCCAGAAGAGAAGAATGGAAAATACAGAAGGAGTTAATAGCGAAACCGATTGAAAAAGTTGCTGATTCTGGTATAATCAACTTAAAAAGTGCGAATGAGGAAAGCCCAGTGACAGAAATACGGAATTTGGGTAAGATAAATATAGAGGTACTTGAAAAAGAATTTGGAAAGATTCAGACAGACGAAATTATTGTAACAAATGAGCGTATAGATCACATCAAAGAACGGCATCCGGAAGATTATGATTTATTTGAAAAATACGGAGAGGAAAGTGTCTCGTCTCCAGATCTGATCATAAAGGATATAAAGCATCAGGGTACGGTGTTTATGGTGAAGAAATTACCGGAAACAAACTTGAATGTGGTAGTACGAGTGGTTCTTGAAACGGATGACAGTAAACTAAAAAATTCTGTTATGACATTTTACAGAATCCGAGAAAAAAATCTCAAAAAATTAATAAAAAAAAATGGGATGCTTTACAAAAAGGAATAGCTATTGTATAATATTCATATAGTAATAGCGGCTTTACCCAAAGGATTATTGAAGTAGAGATTGTGCTGCTACGCACCTACCGGGTCAAAAGAAATGCGGGAAAGGGCACACCCGCCAATAATCCTTTGGTTTAGCAAATATAGATTATTCATACCACCGTCAGAAATGACAGGTGGTATTTTTATATCCTTTTAGAAAGGTGAGTGTAAAATGAAAAAAGAAAAACTTTGGTATCGTTGGTCGGATTTTTCTGTTCCGTCAAAGATGGCTTTTATCTTGTCAGTCCTTGCATTAATAGCCGTAATAATGCGCTGATCTCAACTCGGTATGCTCCTATAAAGGCAAGGATAGAAATGATTAGAGCGAGAATATCCACCCATTTATCGAGTAAATAACGTTTCAAAGCGATGGAATTAAACTCTTTTGGGTGTTTCCCTTTATGAGTGAGAGTTGCAGAAATCAAAGCACCGCTGGGAACTCTGGATGTGGTTAAATATCCTTCTTTTTCCAAAAAATCAATAGAAGAAAGAAGTTCTTCGGTTGGTATGTTGGAAGGAAATCCTTTGTTGACTGAAAAAGTGCAGTCGGGACAATTCAGTAGATATTGAAGAACCTGCTTTGAAATTTTATCGACATTTAACATAGCGCTATACCTCCTTTTGTTCATTATAGCAGAAAACAACGTTATCAACACGCAAAATATGCGTGTTATTTTTATACCCATTTTTAAGAAAGGACGAGGTGAAAAGTTATGATGAAAGCAATGTTAAGCCAGCCAATGGCAGGGAAAACAGATGAGGAAATCAAAGAAACGAGAGAAAAGGCAATTAAGGTGCTGAAAGAGAAAGGATATGAAATTGTCAATACTCTCTTTACGGATGAATGGTACAGTAAGGAGAGCATGAAAGAACGGGGAGTTGTTCAGATTCCGTTGTGCTTTCTTGCAAAGTCGCTTGAAAATATGTCTCTGTGTCATGCAGCGTACTTCTGCAAAGGCTGGGAAAATGCCAGAGGGTGTAGAATTGAACATGATGCAGCAGTTGCATATGGACTGGATGTGATTTATGAGGAATGATACAAAAGTATACAGTGACCAAAGATGCGGACATGTTGGCTCCAAACTGGCTGACAGACCGCATAGACTATAAAACAGTAAAATTTTTGTACGGCATCTGTGATGGTGCAGAAATCTTGAAAGGGGTGAGGGTAAATGACCAGACGGCCAAAATCGGTGATACGATTTGCTTTGATGGTAAGCGGTTATCTGTAGAAAGGCGGTGATCCAGTTATCTCCCGTTGAGACACTGGGTTAGGCGTCTTATTTTTATGCTCCGAAGAGTCTAAACTACACGGAGACACCGGGTTATCAACTGTTTTGTGAGACACACATAAAACTGTCAGGCGCAGACATCGCACAAAAAACTGTAAAGGAGAAGAGAAATGGACAAGTCAATGAAAATCCCCATGAACCTGCAGCTTTTTGCAGAACCGGGAGGTGATCCGGCAGGCGGCGATCCGGGAAGCGGAGCGTCAGGAAACCAGCAGAACACAAATAATCAGCAGGCAGGACAGCCCTTCCAGTTTGATTATGAAAAGCTGGCCAATATTGTAGCCGGAAAGCAGTCTGCCACAGAGGAAAGCGTCCTGAAAGGCTATTTTAAGCAGCAGAACCTCACCAAGGAGCAGGTAGATCAGGCAATTGCAGCATATAAGGAGCAGCAGGCAGCCAATACTCCTGATGTTGGTGCGCTTCAGCAGCAGGCGGCACAGGCGCAGGCTGCGGCACAGCAGGCAAACATTGAGAAAGAAGCAATGTTTCTGGCCGGAGAGCTTGGGGTTGATCTGAAAACCATGCCCTACGTGTTGAAACTTGCAGATCTGTCAAAGGTCGCAGATGAAAAAGGAACCATCAACAAAGAGAATTTAAAAGCAGCATTAAACACAGTGCTGGAAGAGTTGCCACAGTTGAAACCGAACACGCAGACACCTCAGAGTGGATTCCGTCAGATTGGATCCGGCGGAGGACAGGGTGCTTCAACTACAGAGGATCAGCTGGCGGCAATCTTCGGAAATAAAAAATAAAGGAGAGAATGAAATATGGCAGTATATGAATACGCAGATCAGTTTGAGAGACAACTGGCACAGAAATACGAAAGGGAACTGGTATCTTATGAGCTTACCCAGTCTAACCCGGGCATCAAGTTTATGAATGCCCAGACAATCAAGATTCCAAGATTGACCGTATCCGGTTATAAAGACCATAACAGAAACAACATGGGATTTAATACTGGCACAGTATCCAATGACTGGGAGCCGAAAAAGCTCACCCATGACAGGGATATTGAGTTTGCCATTGATCCTATGGATGTGGATGAAACCAATCTGGTGACAGAGATTGCAAATATCCAGAACGTCTTTGAAGAAGAGCAGGCAATCCCGGAGAAAGACAGTTATCGTTTTTCCAAGCTTCTTACAGAGGCTACTTCCTATGCATCGAAAGGTGCAGTTGTAGACGAAACAGTTCTTACAGTAACAAATATCCTGGAATGGTTTGATGAGCAGATGGCGATTATGGATGATAAATCTGTTCCACAGGAGGGAAGAATCCTGTATCTGACCTCTGCAATGCAGAAGCTCCTGAAAAATGCAGATGGTATCACCAGGACAATGAGTGTCGGTGCTGCAGGTGTGATTAACCGTCAGGTTCATGGTCTGGACGATGTAAAGCTGAAACCTGTACCCTCTGCAAGATTTAAGACAAAGTACAATTTTACAGATGGATGTGCTCCGGCAGTAGATGCAAAGCAGATTCACATGATGCTGGTACATCCGTCTTGTGTAATCTCGCGTGATAAATACGCATATATGAAACTGTTTACTCCGGGAACTGATAGCCGTACTGCAGACAAGTATGTATATCAGAACAGGTACTATACAGATACCTTCCTGATCGAAAGAAAATCCTGTGGTATTGCTATTAACAGGGAGGCACAGGGCTGATGAGAGCAGAAAAAGGAAATAAGGTCTATACGATCACAGAAGAGCAGAAAGAATACTATCAGAATGATGGCTTTGATATCTTTTCTGATGATGGAGAGATCATAGCCTATGGTACAGGGAAAAATGTTCCCTATGAGAAATATGCTGCTCTGAAAAAAGAAAATGAAGTCTTAAAAGAGAAACTTGCAGAGACTGAAACACTCCAGGCAGACGAAAAGCCAGAGGAACCAAAGACAAAGTCTGCAAAGAAATGAGGTGGCATAGATGCCGTATATCCCATATGCAACGGAACTGTATTATGAATCAGATTATGGAGGCAGCCTGATTCCGGAAGACAGCCTTCGGAGGCTTCTCATCCAGGCATCAAGACATATCGATACCCTGACCTACAACCGGATTGTAGGCCGGGGTATCGATAATTTGACAGAGTTCCAGAAAAATGTGATTCAGGAGATTGTGTGCCGTCAGGCGGAGTTTGAATACGAAAATGCGGATGAGATCAGCAGTGTTCTGAGTTCATACAGTATCAATGGCGTATCAGCTCAGTTCGGCAGCTCCTGGAACGTATTCACGGACAGGGGAATTGCTATGAAACGGGATGATTATGCACTACTCTGCCAGACTGGATTGTGCTGCGGATTGTTGAGGTGATGGTATGAGATATCCAAAATTAGTACCGGAAAAGCTGTGCAAAACAGATATCATCCTGGAATTTGAACAGGAGGGGTTGAATGTATATGGCGAACCTCTTCAGACAATCAGCTGGAAAGGAAAATGTAATTACCAAGACAAAGCAAGAACGGTTTACACTGCGGAAAAGAAGTTAATACAGATCACAGGCACTGCCCTGATCAGCGTTGACCCTTGCCTGGAGCTTCCGGTGATATCCTCCGGCACAGCAGAGATAATGGGAGTAAAACGTCAGATTGTGCAGGGCATGAAAGCCCGGAACCCGGATGGAACCGTAAACTATGTGGAGGTGATGCTGGTATGATCAAAGTAAGTTCGGTTGTAAAATTGAATATGCCGAAAATAAAACAGCTTACACAGGTCCAGGTGACAGCTTTGGAGCAGACGGCGGAAGCACTTCATACCGAAGTGGTGCAGGCGCAGGTATTTCCACGGGATACCGGAAACCTGCAAAACGAAAGCACTTTTGTAGATTATTCTAATAGCAGTAAAGGAAAAGTGTCCATTGTTTCCAGTACACCTTATGCACGACGCCTGTATTTTCATCCAGAGTATCATTTCCAGAAAGGCGAAAATCCAAATGCCCGCGGTAAATGGTACGCAGACTGGCTTCCAGGCGGATCACAGGCTGATTTTGCGGTAAAGGCATTTAAAAATATCTACAGGAGGCTGACAGGTATATGACACTGGCAGATGTAAGAGATTATGTTGCTTCTCTGAATATTACAGAGCCTCAAAAGGTCTATATGGGAAAGCTGGATGCGAAACCGGATAAAACCATTGGGGTTTATCACAGTAAGCATCAGCACGCTTATAAGACAGCTATTGGAGGTGGCTCTTTGGAGTCCTACGGCACGAAATACGTCACCCTTCTGGTTCATTGGAATAAATCCCCAAGAGATACAGAAAAGGCAGCCACAGCCTTATTTGAGGCTTTGACAGCCACAAGAGAAGCACAGATTAACAATGAGACAATTAAATTTATTCAGCCGCTCTATGAAATACAGGATGTTGGTACGGATGATTCCGGCATCTATGAAATGGTTATAGAGGCGGCTTTTATTTATGCGAAAGGAGAATAACATATGGCAGGAGCAACAGGAGTATATCCATGTTATGAAAACCAGTTTCAGATTGACAAAGCCGCAGCCGAAGGCCCGGCATCTTATGTCAATATTGCAGACTGCGAGACTTTTGGCGTTGCCTTTGACAACAATATTGAAGAGTGGACACCATTTGATACACAGGGCTGGGTGCGCCGGTTAATGACCGGAAAAGGTGTGACTATTACTGTTACAGCAAAGAGAAACGTAGGAGACGAAGGAAATGATCTGGTTGCCGGGCTAACATTTGAGAATGGAAGAAAGGTGGAAAAGAATTTTCAGTGGACGTTCCCAGACGGAACCAAAGTAGAGTTCCCGAAAGCGGTTATCAATGTAACAAATGTAGGAGCAGGCGATTCCACTGCAGTAGCGCCTTTAGAATTTGAAATCATGAGCAATGGAAAACCAACCGTTACACCGAAAGGAGAATAACATGGCAAAAGTAGTAGACATTACAGAAAAACTTAGTTTTGACGAAAATCCAATTATGCAGATTGGAACCCTGGAAGTAGAAGTAAATGCAGATGCAGAAACTATGCTGCGTCTTATGGGCGCGTTTGGAAACAAAGGGGAGCTTCAGGCGGTAGAAGAGGCGTTGAACCTGATCTTCAAACCAGAGGATGTAGAAAAGATCTGTAATATCAAAAAAGGAAAGAAGAAACTTTCTGCAAAATCTCTGATGGTCATTGTGGAGGAAGCAATGAACCTTGTCATGGGAGAGGCCGAAGCGGGAGAGTAGTGACCCGTACTATGATTTGGAGGGAGACTTTGATCTGATTGTGTCTTCCTTCCAGTCACAGTACGGGATACGACTATCAAAAGAACTTCCGGCAGGAATGAAATGGAGCGAATTTCGAGATCTCCTTGTTGGGTTGGGACCGGATACAGCTCTCGGACGTATTGTTTCCATCCGATCAGAGGAAGATAAGGAAGTTTTGAAGCGCTTTACCAAGGAACAGAAACGGATTCGTAATGAATGGAGAGCCAGACGGGCGAAACAGATTAAACCAGAAGATATGAATGACATTCTGGAAGGATTTAAGAAAGCGTTCATATCCATGGCGGGAGGTGCGAAAGATTGAAAAAATAAAATGTAACAAATGTGGGCGGACGCTCATGAAAGCAGATGTCGTAAAAGGAGAAATCAAATGCCCGCGCTGCGGAGCTATTAATAAATTGAATTTTAGACAAGGGCAAGAGTCAATAGGCTGCACCAAAGAGTAGCAGCGCGTACCTACCTTGCGTTTTACGGTAGGTGAGATATATGAGTGCTACAAGCGTAGGTGAGATTGGCCTTGATCTGGTTGTTAATCAGAAAAAATTTCATAAGCAAATGTCCGGGGTGATGAATCTTGCCAAAAAGGCAGGCGTTGCTCTTGCAGCAGCCTTTGGAGTGAAGAAGCTTGCAGATTTTGGAAAACAGTGTCTGGAACTGGGATCAGATTTACAGGAAGTACAGAATGTAGTAGATGTGACATTTCCTTCCATGATAGCCCAGGTGGATAAATTTGCAAAGTCGGCAGCAGGAAGTTTTGGTCTGTCAGAGACAATGGCAAAGAAGTTTACCGGAACATTTGGAGCTATGGCGAAGTCCTTTGGATTTTCAGAAAGAGCCGCCTATGACATGGGGTCTACACTTACTGGACTTGCCGGAGATATTGCTTCTTTTTATAACATCAGTCAGGATGAAGCATATACAAAGCTAAAATCCGTGTTTACTGGAGAGACGGAATCCCTGAAGGAACTTGGGGTTGTTATGACTCAGAGTGCCTTGGATGCTTATGCACTGGCAAATGGCTTCGGGAAGACTACTCAGGCTATGTCAGAGGCAGAAAAGGTTGCTCTCCGGTATCAATTTGTGCAGAATCAGCTTTCAGCAGCTTCCGGGGATTTTGCCCGTACCTCGGATTCCTGGGCGAACCAGGTTCGTATCCTGAAATTACAGATTGACAGTTTAAAGGCAACGATCGGACAGGGACTGATCAATCTGTTTACCCCGATTATTAAGGTAGTAAACACTCTGATCGGAAAACTGGCAACATTAGCCAATACCTTTAAGGCCTTTACGGAGCTGATTACTGGAAAGAAGAATCAGGGATCTTTTGCTGGAGGGCAGATTGCTGAAATGGGATCGGCAGCAGTAAGCGCCGGGTCTGGAATGGAGGGAGCGGCTGCATCTGCTGACGATCTGGCCGGATCCAGCAAAAAAGCCGGACAGGCCGCAAGAAAGGCTGCCAAAGAAATGCGCGCGCTGATGGGATTCGACCAGATCAACCGACTGGACGATAACTCTTCGAGTGATACAGGAGATACATCTTCGCCCTCAACAGGCAGTAGCACAGGTGCCGGAATCGGCGGAAGTTCTGTAGATTTTGGAAGCCTGGCACAGGGCGAAACAGTAATTGATCAGGTTGACAGCAAGTTCACGAAAATGTTCCAAAACATTGTGAAGTGGACAAAACCAACAACGGACGCATTGAAAAACCTGTGGAGTCAAGGGCTTTCCAGACTGAAAGATTTTTCAACGGCAGCGCTGAAAGATTTTTACCGGAATTTCCTTGTTCCAGTCGGAAAATGGGTGTTGGGAGAAGGCCTTCCGCGTTTTATTAATGCATTAAACAATGGATTGATGAAGGTGAATTTTTCAAAGATCAACGCTTCTTTGAAGAAACTGTGGAATGCGCTTGCCCCATTTGCGATCCATATCGGGGAAGGTCTTTTGTGGTTTTGGGAAAATGTGCTGGTCCCCCTGGGAACGTGGACCGCGAATGAAGTAGTCCCGCGCTTCCTGGATACCTTAAGGATCGGAATTGAAGGTCTGAATAAGATCATAGAAGCGCTTCAGCCATTGTTCCAGTGGTTCTGGGATACAGTTCTTTTGCCTATTGCACAATGGACAGGGGGGTTATTCCTTCAGGTTTGGGACGGGATCAATGGGACCCTGCAGAAATTCTCGGACTGGTGTGTAGAACATATTCCGACAATAGATGGTGTCAAAAACGCTTTTGCAGGAATGCATGAATGGATTACCAAGAATGACACAGCTCTTCAGCTGGTGGCGGTTGCAATCGGAACTTTTACTGTAGCCCTTGGACTTAATGCGCTTGCAAGCAATGCTGCCTCGATTGCAATGGGAGGAACATCTATAGCCATTGGTGTTTACAACGGTGTTACCACCATAGCAACAACGGTAACATCAGCTTTTGGCGCAGTTATAGGGTTCTTGACAAGCCCGATTACATTGGTAGTGGCTGCCATAGGCGGATTAATCGCCGTGGGCATCCTGCTTTATAAAAACTGGGATACCGTAAAAGAACAAGCGGTAAAAATCTGGACATACATAAAAGATTTCTTTTCCAGAACATGGGAAACAATCAAACAGACAGCATCTTCCATCTGGGAAAGTATTAAGACAAATATTCTTAATATTTGGAACAGGATCAAAGATACTGCTGTAAATGTTTTTGAAAAAATAAAAACGACCATTTCCAATGTATGGGAAAATCTGAAGACCACTGCGAAAACTGTCTGGGAGAAAATCAAAGAATTTATTTCGAATCCGATCGAGAATGCAAAAGAAGTGATTGAAAGAGCACTGGATACCATCCAGGAAAAATTCAGCGGTGCGTTTGAAGGGATAAAAAGTGGAATAAAGAGCCCGATAAACTCTGTGATAGGATTCCTGAACGCACTTATCCGGGCAGTAGCTAGTTGTGTAAACAGCGTTGCTAATATGCTGAATCATTTGAGAATTGACGCCCCCGGATGGGTGACAGATCTGACAGGAATTACATCTGTGGGATTCAACCTTCCAACCTGGACACCTGGACAGATCCCATATCTGGCCGAAGGCGGTTTCGTAAAAAGAAACTCCCCTCAGCTGGCAATGATCGGTGATAACCGGCGTTACGGTGAAATTGTAGCACCGGAAAACAAGCTCCGTGAAATGGCTATGGAAGCAGCGAGAGCGGTCGGAGGAAACGGAATTACCAGGGATGAGCTTGAAATAATTATCAATCGGGCGGTTATGCGAATTGTGGCTGCGCTGGCGGAAATGGGATTCTATCTTGATGGAAAGCAGATTGCAAAGGCGGAAGAAAAAGCCCGGGATGAGTTGAACCGGAGATTCAACAATGTGGAATTTATTTAAGGAGGGAGCAGAATGAAAAAAGGGGAGATTTTAAAATCCGGAGGCGTTGTGCTCCCGGCGCCCACCTCACTTTCCGTAGCGGATGAGATTATCTGGACATCTGATACCGGGCGTACTCTATCAGGCTACATGGTGGGGGATGTAGTAGCTGAAAAAAAGAACCTGAGTATCAAGTGGCAGTATCTTACGGACGAAGAGGTAAGACTGATTAAAAGCCGGCTGATTGCTGGCTTTTTCCCTTTTACTTTCCATGATTCCGGGATTGATTTCACTATTGAAGCGTACCGGGGAACCATGAGTAAGGAACACCTGGGAAATATTGGAGATGGGTTTTACTATTATAAAACAGTATCTGTTGACGTGATACAGAGGTGACAGAATGATTAATACAAGCATTGCATACCGCAGGGCAATCGAAAAGAACCGGGAGTTTCGCCTGCTTGACAGAGTGACGTTTCGAGATGGCAGCTACATTGATCTGAATATCAGTGATTTTATGAGTTATAAGATCAATGAAGCCACGTCTGGATCCGGAAAATTTGATATTGGCGCTGCGGTGATAAAAGAATATACGATCACGCTTAACAATATGGACGGCAGGTTTGATCTGTATGATTTTGAAGGTGCAGATATACGGGCAAGGATTGGTCTGAAGCTGGAAGACGGAACCTGGGAGGATCTCAATAAAGGGACGTACCGGGTAGTAGATGCGGTTTTTACCGATGTTACACTGCAGCTTACAGCCTATGATTCCATGTTGTTTTTTGACAAACCATACAGCAGATGTACATTAAGTTATCCGGCTACAATCCTGGAAATCATCAGATCTGCGTGCAGGGACTGCCAGGTATCCTTTGATGCCAGCACGGTAGAGTTGGGAAGCCTCCGGGTGGAAAAACGTCCCAGTGACGGAAGCGTTACTTACCGGGATGTGATCGGGTATTGCGCCCAGATCATGGGCTCTTTTGCCCGGATCGATCATTTGGGACAGCTTTCCTTTGGCTGGTATCACTTTGATTCCATCCCATCCGGAGGACTGAACGGCGGTGTGTTCGATGATGGCAGTCCATATGCGTCCGGGGACCGTGTGGATGGAGGAACCTTTGATAATTATGGTGCAGGCGCATCTTATGATGCCGGTTCGTTTGCGGATCTAGACTATGCCCACAATTTTCATAATATGCGTAGCCAGTCCATCAATACTGCAGATATCACGGTCACAGGAATCCAGATTGAAGTGAAGGGTGAGGGCACCAAAAAAGAAACATATCTGTATGGGACAGATACCTATGTACTGGAGATCAAAGACAATCCGCTGATCCAGCCCAATACGATCCAGACAGTAGCAAAGCATGTGGGGGACAAAATCATAAACAGACCATTCCGTCCATTAAGCATTACGATCCAGTCAGACCCGTCCATCGAGGCTGGGGATATGGCGCAGGTAACAGACCGGAAACAGAATTCCTATGTTACATGTGTGACAGAAACCACTTTCGCACTTGGAAGCGCACAGCAGGTTTCCTGTTCAGCGGAAACGCCGTCAGAAAAGACTTATACCCGGTATGGAGCCGGAACAAAGCTCTTGGATAAAGCCAGGGATGAGGCGGAAATTTTATTGTCTGATTATGACATAGCTGTTCAGAATATGAATGAACTGGCGGCAAATACAATGGGGTTTTATTACTCTGCGGCAATGCAGCCGGACGGCTCTCTGGTGTCATACCGTCATGACAAGCCCAAACTTTCTGATTCAAAGATTGTGTATAAAAAAGGAATTGACGGTTTTTTCGTAACCAGAAATTATACCGGAGATGATGCAACCACACAATGGACTTCCGGATTTGACAGTTCAGGGAATGCCGTACTGAATATCCTGTCGGCGATAGGTATCAAATTTGACTGGGCACACGGGGGAACACTGACCTTAGGCGGAAAAAGTAATGGGAATGGAGCGTTGAAAATTCTTGATGCTTCCGGAAAACAGATAGGATATATCAACAACACAGGTGCTCACTTTAATACAGGAGTATTTGAAGGAGAATTAAAGGCAGCCAGTGGAACGTTTACAGGGGGACTCGAGGGAGCTACAGGAACATTTAAAGGGAAACTTACAGCTGAAGCAGGTGGGATTTTTGGGGGATGGACAGCAAATCCATCTAATCAAACGATTTCGTCCAAAGATAATGAGATTATACTGGATGCAAAAAACAACAGAATTATAACCTCTGGACGTAGATCTGAGAATAAAACAAAATCATATATGGCAGATTACGGTTCTCTTTTGTATGGGTTAAAGGCAATGGATTATTTCGCAGTTTTGGACGGTGCAAATAATCATCTGATCGAAATTGAAGGAGGAACAGGTTCTGAAATAGGTTTTTATAATTCGTTTTCTGATGGCAGCGGCGGAACTCGAACGGATAAAATTGTTTTGAGTGGTAATTTGAAAGTATATGGAACGAAAAATCGGGTTATAAAAACAGATAATTATGATGAAAAATTACAGTATTGTTATGAGATGGCAGTACCGATGTTTGGAGATGTGGGAGAAGCCTTTATTGATAAAACAGGAATCTGTTATGTTTATATTGACGAGATTTTTTCTGAAACTGTTAGTACTCAGATTGAGTATCAGGTTTTTTTGCAGAAAGAAGGGCAGGGTGACTTATGGGTAGATTCTAAGAAAACAAATTATTTCATTGTTAAAGGAACTCCGGAATTAAAATTTGCATGGGAAATCAAAGCAAAACAGAAAGATTATGAGCTTGTGAGAATGGAAGACTCTGTAGAGCTGGCAGATGAAATAGAAGAAATTAAATATATTTCAGAAGGACAGGCGTTATTCAACCAGTACTGTATAGAAAAGGAGATTGCTGAATGAAAGTAGTAACAAGTTTCACACACTTAATCACTGGAGAAGGAAACAGAATTGCATTCACTTATTCTGAATTGGATAAATCTGGAAATCTTGTAAGTCAGAATAACAAAGGAAATTTTGTTGTGACAGACCCAGAATTAGTTGCTCATATTAATGCAATTAATTCGTATATTAACAGGATGAAACTGGAGGGATAGAAACAATATGGCAATACAAAACCGTAAGGGCCCATACAACAAATTTGATCCTCAAAAGCTTCTACCGGGGGAGTGGGCAGTGGTAACCTCTGGGGACCCTGGTTCGGCGGATGGGCTGAGCACTTATATGTGTTTCAAGGCAGGCACTGTAAAACGTATGGCAACCTATGAAGATATGGCAGAAAACATTGACCAGGCTGCTGGTGATGCGATTGCAAAGCAGATTCAGGCTGCCATTTCCGGAGCAATTAAAGACTGTGAGAACGCAGCCCGGGAGGCACAGAGACAAGCTGCAGCAGCAGGACAGGCAGAAAATGATGCCAGGAAGGTGATTACGGCGGCGAACCAGTCAAAAGAAAATGCAGACGCAGCGGCAAAGCGCGCCAATGATGCTGCAAAACTGTGCGAAGACATTACATCGGGACTGGGGTTGACAGAGATCCTGAATCGGATCGAGAAGATTGAAACCGCCATTTCAAGAACATTGGCAACAGAATAAAAAAGAGGAGAAAATATATGAGTGTAAAAACAGTACAGGCCATAATTAATGGACAGACATATACCCTTACCTTAAACAACGACACAGGAAAATACGAAGCAACCGTGACTGCCCCGGCAAAATCCAGTTATAACCAAACGGGGCATTATTATCCGGTTACTGTCAAAGCTACAGATGACGCCGGGAATACCACAACAAAGGATGATAAGGATTCCGCACTTGGCAGTCCCTGCGTTTGACGGTAAAAGAAAAAGTGGCGCCGGTGACGGCGATCACATACCCCACATCCGGCGCTTTCATTACCAATGCCACTCCGGCGATTACCTTTAAAGTTACAGATGAGGATTCCGGAATCAATGAAGCATCCATAAAACTGACTGTAGACGGCAGCGTGGTGCAGGCAGGGGAAATCAACAAGAAAACGGTCTCCGGAGGGTATGAGTGTACCTATACGCCAAAAAGTGCATTGGGCAACGGTGCGCATACGATCGAGGTGGAAGTATCGGACCATGATGGAAACACAGCGGCCGTACAGACCGTATCCTTTACCGTGGATACTGTTCCACCGACCCTTTCTGTTACTGCGCCGGCAGACAATCTGGTCACCAACCAGGCAAGCCTTGTGGTATCCGGTAAAACAGATGATGAAACTTCCAAGCCGGTTACGGTTACGGTAAACGGTGAAAAGGTGGCAGTCAACGAAAATGGTACATGGAGCAAAACCATTACCCTCAGCCCGGGAGCTAATACGATTACGGTTGTCGCTACGGATAAGGCCGGCAAGTCTACGACTGTAACACGCAGGGTAACACTGGATACCGGCGCTCCGGAGTTCAAGAGTGTGGTACTGACACCGAACCCGGTAGATGCAGGGAAGACCTTTATCATCAGTGTAGAGGTTACGGACTGATTTGGTCACCAGGGTCTACGGCCGTGCAAACGGGGCTGAGATCATCTTTACGAAGAAAGAGGGGGATCTCTGGCAGACAGAGCTCCCCGCAAACCTGAAAGGGGAATATATCGTAGACCTGTGGGCGGAGAATGACGCCGGTAGAACATCCTACGTCTGCAGGGCCTTGTTTGCAGTCAGCGGCCATAAGCTAAAAGTAACTGTCCTGGAACGGGGATATACCGTGGAGGTTTCTCTGGGAGCGTTCCTGACAGGACTGGAAAAAGGAGGGTTTACCGTTGAGTATCAAGTATGTTGATGATATCTATATGGATCTGGGAAAAAAATCCATATGCTCAGTCTGGTCCGTCCTGTCTGTGGGAAGGAGATCCCTTTTGAGATACAGGC
>ENA-ORMO01002231-ORMO01002231.1-human-gut-metagenome-genome-assembly--contig:-NODE-2231-length-16217-cov-11.349771_pt1 | contig 16217 bp, 18 predicted proteins | sample MGYA00242106_ERZ509001 | MGnify/ENA primary metagenome ERZ509001 (study PRJEB26280, sample SAMEA2338736) | human gut metagenome | biome: human gut; feature: human-associated habitat; material: faeces... | reverse complement strand
TAATTTCGTTGCCGGGAAGCAGGATGATCCTGTCTTGCCCAACTGATGATGGTAGCTGCATGGTTCTGATATTGCTTTCCGGTAGAAGCCATATAACCGGATAAGCGTTCAATATAATCCTTCCAGTCAGGGATTGTCTGCTGGATATCTTCCAGCTCTTTCTCTGACAGAAAAACATTTTGAAATTTTCCATAGGGTGAGAGTGGCTCCTTACTCCCTCTTATTGCTAAATTGTTCTTTTTTATCTCTTTCTTATTACCAGACAGTTTTCTGTCTGTATCAGGGAAAGAATCCTGTCTGTCAATAGGACAGTTTTCTGTCTGTCTTGAGGAAAGAATTCTGTCTGTATTGCTGAGGGTTTCTTTCGGGATTTTTACATAAATCCGATTAGGGTGTCCGGGTCCCTGCCGTTTTCGGAAGATAAGCTCTTGTTTTTCCAGTACTGCCAGAGCAGTTTTAACCGTCATCTGGCTTTTGTGGAGAACTTCTGCCAGTGCTTCAATCGTAAAGTAAACGAACACATTCTGGAGCAGATAGGAACGGAATTCTTCCCTTTGGTTTCTGATCCATGTCAGAGGAAGGCCTGCCGCCAGATGCACCTCTGCTTCCTGAATGGAAAAAACATTCAGATCCCTTGCAATTGCCATGAGAGTCAGAAGATAATATTCTTCATCTATTGCTTTGTCGGGAATAAATTCTTTGTGTCCTTCGCCGATTCGATAGAATATATCGTTATATTCCAAAATGTTTCCGGTGAAGATCGGTTCCGTTTCATAAGCTTTGATGCCTGTTGGTGTGACTGTGTTAGCAGTCTTGATATTGCCGTAGCCATGATCTACAGCAATGATTTTTGTGTTTCTGAGTTCTCGCATAAAAATACCTCCATTTTCGTATTGATTTTTTCAGTAGGCTGTACCAAAGTGGTACTGCTTGCTGTGGGATAAGCATACGAAAAATGAAGGAAAAAGACATTGAGGGAAAATTGAGTCAGAATTGAGAAAAAGATGCAATGTTTTGCGGTGAAGTATAATATCAAATGTTAAGTCTGTAAAAATAAGAAGTATTACGAATAATGGTTAGTTATCTTGCTTCTAAAGTATATATAAGTTAAAATATGTTTATTAAGCATGGCAGATATAGGAGGTATTACTGATGGAAATTAGAGTTCTTCGATATTTTCTGACTGTAGTAAGGGAAGAAAGTATCACAAAAGCCTCAGAAGTTTTACATATCACGCAGCCGACACTTTCACGTCAGCTTGCACAGATGGAGGAAGATATAGGTGTAAAGCTGTTTGATAGAGGGACACGGAAAATCAAATTGACAAATGAAGGAATACTTCTTCGTCGTCGTGCGGAAGAAATTTTGCAGCTTGTAGATAAGACAGAAAAAGAATTAGTGGAGCAAGAGGAACAGGTGGAAGGTAAAATTTCCATTGGGTGTGGAGAAATTGCTGCTGTACAACTTCTTCCTAAAATAATTGAGTCTTTTCGTCAGAAATATCCCCGTGTTACTTTTGACATTTTTACAGCCACAGCAGATTTGGTAAAGGAACAAATGGATAAGGGACTACTGGATATTGGTTTGCTTCTTGAGCCGATTGATATGGAAAAATATGAATTTATTCGCTTGAATATAAGGGAAAAATGGGTGGTTCTGATGAGATCGGATGATCCACTCTCCAAGAAAGAAACGGTAACCGCAAAAGATTTGTCTGTACTGCCTTTGATTCTTCCAAGGCGTATGAATGTGCAGAGTGAGTTGGCAAGTTGGTTTGGCAACTACTATGAGAAACTGAATATTGTTTTTACCAGCAATTTAAGTACGAACAGCGCAATTATGGTGAATGGAGGCTTGGCATATTCATTGGTGATTGAAGGGGCTGTACCCTTCTGGGATCAATCAAAGGTTACATTTAGACCGCTCGATCCGCCACTTACAGCAACAAGTGTATTAGCATGGAAACGTGGTCAGCCGTTTAGCTTAGCAACCACAAAATTCATCAAACATATTCAATGCTTTTTAGGCATTGATAAGCCATAAAAACCAGGTATTTGATATAATATAAGCAAAAAATTATAATGTAGGTGTAGAGATGAAGCAGGTAGTTTCAATTTCGACACCTACATTTTTTATTTAGGAGGGAGAGCCATTTCATGAAACCGGATTATGATTCCCTTATAAACGCCGGATTAAGCAAAGAAGAAATCGCAAAAATTTCAGGATGTGAAGATCAAGAAATGCAGATAAGGATGTTGCGAAAATATCGGTACAAATTGCTTGATGAGGTACATGAAAAGCAGCAGTCACTTGATGCAATCGATTATATGATCTGTAAAATAAAAAAATAACAATAAGAGGAAGTGAAAAATTAAATGGGAGTAATAATGAAAACTTTATTATCGCATCGGTCTATCCGAAAGTATCAGAACAGACCAATAGAGAAGGAAATACTGGATGAAATCTTAAAGGCAGTGCAGGCAGCCCCGAACTGGGTAAATCTCCAACACATATCCGTTATTGTCGTGCAGGAGCAGCAACGACGGAAAAAATTTGCGGAGTTGTGCGGCGGCCAGAAACATATTGCGCAGGCTCCTGTTTTTCTGGTGTTCTGCGCAGACTTTTACCGCACTTGGCTGGCTTGTAAGGAAAACGGTCAGGAGTTTGATTCCGTTGTAAGCCAGATCGACAACCTGATTGTTGGGGCAAACGAGGTAGGAATCGCTCTGGGAACTGCGGTGGTTGCCGCCGAATCCTTTGGTCTGGGCGCCGTACCGATTGGGGACATCCGGCTTCATGCTTTCGAGGCGATACGGGAACTGAATCTGCCCAAATATGTTGTGCCTATGCTTGGCTTATGTGTGGGATATCCGGCGGAAGAACCTGGGCAGAAGCCCCGTCTGCCGAAGGAAGCGGTCTGCTTTGAGGAAAAATATAATTCCGACCTAACTGGACTGCTGAAGCAGTATGACGAGCAGTACGCCGTATATCTGCGGGAACGCCCCTGGAATAGCCGGGTTGGAGACTGGACAGGAATGGCTGCCGACTTTTACCGACCTCCTTACTGTCATTACCCGGAGGTACCGGAAATGCTGGTACAGCAAGGATTTTTGTCACAAAGATAAAGAGACTTCGATTTAATGAGGAGGTTACATATGAAAAAAATTTTATCTATTCTGTTTGTTTTTTCTCTGCTTTTTATGCTGACTGCTTGCTGCAGTAGCGCAGATCCATCGCAGGAGAGCAGTGGACAAACTGAAAGCACAGAAAGCGAACAATCGGCCAATAACACTTTAATCGTCTATTTTTCACGCTGGGGCAATACAGAATATCCCTCTGATGTGGATGCCACAACTTCTGCAAGCATTGTGGTAGAGAATGATCTCCGTTATGGTACAACAGAGTATGTCGCTAATATGATAGCGGAGAATGTGGGCGGAGATCTGCACCGGATTGAAACGGTTACTCCTTATACGGCAGATTTTGATGAATTGCGGGATGTAAACCATGATGAAATGAGTAGTAATTATTTGCCGGAGCTTAAAGAAAGCAATCTGGATATTTCCGCTTACGATACGGTATTTATTGGCTATCCCGTATGGGCAACAGATGTTCCGCAGGCAGTGCTATCTTTTTTGAAGGAGTATGATTTAAGTGGGAAAACAGTTATCCCATTTTGTACCCATGATGGCTATGGTGCAGGTAACAGTTATCAGACTATTGCAGAAGCAAGCCATGCAGCAGTTTCTTTAGAGGGTATTGCGATTGAAGCAAAAGATGTTCCAAACGCACAGGATACCGTTTCATCATGGCTTGCAGATATAGGAATATCTAAATCTGAAGTACAAACAGGGACTCCTATCAAGATTACGGTTGGTGAAGTTAGTTTAGATGGAATTCTATACGATACAGAACTGGCAGAAGAGATCAAAACATATTTTCCGTTGACAATTTCCATGGTGGGTTACGGTGGCAGAGAATACTATGGAGGGGTTGAGTTCTATCCAGAGCATTTGGAAGGCGGTCAGAAGAATTTCGAGAATGGTGATATTACCTATTGCGAGGCACACCATAATATGGCCATTTTCTATGCACAGACAGACGACCCGATTCTTTCGGTAGATGTTATCCCTATTGGCAGAGTCACTTCTGATCTTTCGGTATTTAACAATCTTGACAATGAGGAAGAAGTCATCTTTTCTCTGGCAGAATAAAAAATGGGAGGTATTTATTTGAAAAAAGCAATCGTTATCTTACTTTCTTTGACTATGATTTTGGGACTTGCAGCTTGCGGAAATTCTGCAAGCCAGACAGAGCAACCATCTACAGAAGATACTTCCGTGGAAAGTAAAGCTGATACCAAATCTGCGGAAAGCAGTACAGATATGGAGAATACGGACAATCAAGATGTACAGGATCATAAGGTTTTGGTTGCCTACTTCTCTGCGACAGGTACCACAAAGGGCGTGGCAGAGCATATTGCAAATGGTCTGAACGCAGACATTTACGAAATCGTTCCTGAAGAACCTTACACCGATGCAGATCTTGACTACAATGATAATAACAGCCGCACTACCATTGAGATGAATGACCCGAATGCCCGTCCTGTTATCTCCGGCAGTGTGGAGAATATGGAACAATATGACACTGTATTCATCGGATACCCCATCTGGTGGGGAGAAGCGCCGAGAATTGTCAGTACTTTCGTGGAGAGCTATGATTTTTCCGGTAAAACCATCGTACCTTTCTGTACATCTGGCGGAAGTGATATGGGCTCCAGCGCAGCCAGCCTGGAACAGCTCACAAACGGAGCTACTTGGCTTGATGGACGGCGGTTAAATGGCAGCGATTCTCAGGATACCGTTATGGAATGGGTAAACAGTCTTGATCTGAACCTGGGAAAATAATTCGATAAACAAGATTTCAAGGAGATGATTGCGTGAAAAAAATAATCGTACTTATACTTTCTGTTGTACTGGTGTTTTCTCTGGCAGCCTGCTCTAATACACAGCAGAAGGATGCTCCAGATCCTGTGTCCAGCGAAGCACCCTCTCAGGTGGCAGAATCCACTCCCGCAGAAGGCACAGAAACGGAAGGTAGCAATATTCTGATTGCTTATTTTACCTACGGCGAAAATGCGGAGCTTCCCGATGACGTGGACGCTTCTTCATCAGCCAGTATTCAAATCTTCAACGGTGAAGTCACAGGCAATACTGGTGTGATGGCCCATATGATTGCAGAAGCTTCCGGCGGAGAATTGTTTTCTATCCGAACAGTAGAACCTTATCCCAATAACTACAATGATACCGTTGATGTTGGAGAGACTGAAAAGAACAATGACATTCATCCGGAATTGGCTACGCATATCGAAAATCTGGATCAGTACGATACGATTTTTGTTGGCTTCCCCAACTGGTGGTATGGTATGCCTATGGTAATGTATAGCTTTTTTGACGAGTATGACTTCAGTGGGAAAACAGTGATCCCCTTCTGCACTTCCGGTGGCAGTGCATTCTCGGATGCGATTGATGAAATTAAAAATATGGAGCCGAATGCAACCATTCTTGACGGACTTCATATTGGCGGTTCCAGTGTAACCGATGCGGAAAGCAGAGTGAGCGAATGGGTGCAGGAACTCGGTTTATCTAAATGATGCGAAAGGACAAATGACTCATGAAACTAAAAATAAAGATGGGAATTGATTTCCTGATGACAGTGCTGTTACTTTGTCTGATGGCATATCAAGTCACCGGACAGAAGCTTCATGAGTGGTTTGGAACAGGGATGCTTGTACTGTTTTTGCTACATAACATTCTGAACATCCGGTGGTATGGTAGCCTGTTCAAAGGGAAATATACCCTGCTGCGGACAATACAGACACTCATCAATATCAGTATCCTTATCTCTATGCTGTGTTTGGGGTTCAGTGGAATTGTGTTGTCCCGTCACATTTTTGCGGGATTACCCATTCAAGGACCGATGGCAACAGCGAGAACCATGCACCTGGCGGCATCTTATTGGGGATTTGTGCTGATGAGTATTCATTTAGGATTTCATTGGAGCATGGTTCTTGGACTGTTCCGCAGACTTTGTAACAGAAAGAAAACCCCTGCTGCATTTGTATGGCTGATGTGTTTTATAGCAATTTTTATTGCGGGGTATGGAGCGTACTGTTTCCATAAGGAAAATATTCTCTCCTATATGTTCCTTAAACAGGAGTTTGTGTTTTTTGATTTTGAACAGAGTGCAGTTTCTGTATTTGCAGGGTATATCACCATGATGGGACTAGGGGTCTTTATCGGCTTTTACACAGTGAAAGGACTCAGAAAGATAACCTCACAGAGCAGAAGAAAAGAATAAATTGTAAAATCTTAGTGGAGGAAAAGGCATGAATCAGCAAACAACTCTGTTTTCAAACGAGAAGTTGATGGCTATGATTATTCCCCTGTTTTTCGAGCAGCTTTTGATTATGCTGGTGGGAATGGCGGATACGCTTGTAGTAAGCTATGCAGGAGAATCAGCCGTTTCAGGTGTATCGCTGGTAAATCAGTTTAACACGATTTTTATATATCTGTTTACAGCATTGGCATCCGGAGGGGCGGTTGTGATCAGCCAGTATATTGGTAGAAAGAAAAATGATGACGCTGGAGAATCCGCCAGTCAGCTTCTATCATTCTCTACGATTTTTTCCATACTGATCGCAGTGATAGTTCTGATTGGAAATGAAGGGATGCTTCGTCTGATGTTCGGTAAAGTGGAAGATTCTGTGATGCACTCTTGTATTACATACCTTAGGATTTCTGCATATTCCTATCCGGCATTGGCGGTTTACAATGCTGGCGCTGCCCTTTTTCGCAGCATTGGAAAAACCAGTGTGACCATGTATTTGTCGGTAATTTCCAATATCATCAATGTTATTGGAAATCTCATTGGTGTATTTGTTTTGCGTGCAGGTGTTGCAGGTGTTGCATACCCTTCACTGATCGCTCGGACATTTTCAGCCGTGATGATTACAGTACTTTGTTTTCAGAGAAAAAATGAAGTGTTCTATCGCTGCAAGTGGATTTTTCGGTGGAATGTGGATTTCATGAAACAAATTCTAAAAATTGCTATTCCAAATGGGATGGAAAACGGTGTGTTCCAGTTAGTCAAAGTAGCATTAAGCGGTATCGTTGCACTTTTTGGAACATATCAGATTGCTGCAAATGGTGTTGCACAAAGTATCTGGTCGTTGGCTGCGCTGGCGGGAGTCGCTATGGGTCCCGTATTTATAACGGTCATTGGACAGTGTATGGGAAATGGGGGTGCAGATGCTGCGGAGCATTATTTTAAGAGATTGACAAGAATCACATTGCTGATTTCATCGGCATGGAATCTTTTGATTTTTCTTCTGACTCCATTCTTTATGAAATTTTATGCTTTGCAGCCGGAGACCAAACGGCTTGTGATCTGGCTGGTTTTAATCCATAACGTGTTTAATGCAGCAGCATATCCCTTTTCCGGTGCGCTCAGTAATGGGCTGCGTGCAGCGGGTGATGTGAAATTTACCATGTATGTTTCGGTTATATCTACAATAGCAGTGCGTCTGCTTTTATCATGGCTCTTGGGAATTGTTTTGAAAATGGGCGTGATCGGGATTGCCATTGCCATGGTTTGCGATTGGAGCATTCGGGCGGTCATTTTCTTCTTGAGGCAGAAGTCCGGAAAATGGAAAACATTTCAGGTGATATAGATTCATTTATAATAAGTTCAATAACATAATTTACGGAGGAAATTACTATGAGTAAGAAAATTTTGGTAGCCTATTTTTCAGCAAGCGGCGTGACTGCAAAGGCAGCGTGGAAACTTTCGGAAGCGGCAGGCGCAGACCTGTATGAGATTAAGCCAAAGGTACTGTACAGCAGTGCCGATCTGGACTGGACAAATAAAAAAAGCCGCAGCAGTGTGGAGATGAGTGATCCGATATTCCGTCCTGAAATTGCCGGGAAACTGGAAGGTATGGATCAGTATGATCTGGTGTTTGTCGGATTTCCTATCTGGTGGTATGTTGCACCGACGATTATTAACACTTTTTTGGAGAGTTATGATTTCTCAGGCAAAACCATCGTTCCTTTTGCTACTTCTGGCGGCAGCGGCATGGGAAACACAAATAAAAAACTTGCACCGAGCTGTCCTGGCGCTATCCTGATGAAAGGAAAAATGCTGAATGGCTTGTTGTCTCAGGAAGAATTGAAAGCATGGGTAAAAAGTCTGTGAGAAGGTAGAAAGTCGGATTTTTGTTGCTTGCGTCAAGCGTGAAAGATATTTCTGACGTACTTTCAAATAGCCAAATCGAAAGTAATGTGCTGGATGTGTATCGACTATTAAAAGGAGGAACTATTTATGCAATACCGAAAACTGCCGAGGGGAACGGAACAGATCAGCGTTCTTGGAATCGGTACCAGTTCCATTCAGGCATCAAGTGAAAAAGAAATCGAAAAAATAATAACTGCCGCTATGGAAAATGGAATTAACTATTTTGATATGGCTTCGTCGGAAGCAAAACCCTTTGCCGCCTATGGGCGGGCTATAAAAGGGATGCGGGATAAGGCATATTTCCAGATTCATTTTGGAGCAAATTATGAAACAGGAATGTATGGCTGGACAACGAACCTGGATACCATCAAACGTTCTATTGACTGGCAGCTAAAAGCGCTGCAAACCGATTATATTGACTTTGGCTTCCTTCACTGCATTGATGAATCAGCGGATCTGCATGAAGTGGAAAGAAGTGGAATCATTCACTATATGGAAGAACTGAAAAAGGCTGGCGTGGTCAGGCACATCGGTCTTTCTTCCCACACGCCGCTGCTTGTGAACGAAGTGCTTGATATGGGGATTTTGGATATGCTGATGTTTAGTATCAATCCTGCTTATGACTATGCGGGCGGCACCGAACCTAATTATGCAGCAGACAGTTATGCAGTTGGCAGTGTGGCAGAAAGAATGAATCTGTATCGCCGCTGTGAAGCAGAGGGGGTAGGGATTTCCGTGATGAAGGCATTTAGCGGAGGGCAGCTGTTAAAAGCGGAAACCTCGCCGTTTGGGAAAGCGCTGACGGAGTATCAGTGTATTCAGTATGCTTTGGATAAACCGGGTGTTCTGACTGTGCTTCCCGGTGTTCGTAATATGGATGATCTTAAGCGGATTCTTGGATTCTTAGATGCCGCACCGGAAGAAAGAGATTATTCAGTCATTGGCTCTTTTGCACCACAGGATGCATCGGGGAAATGTGTCTATTGCAATCATTGTCAGCCTTGTCCTATGGGGCTGGATGTGGGGCTGATCAACAAATACTATGATCTATCCGTGGCGGGAGATATGCTTGCACGCAGCCATTATGAAAATCTGGAACATGGGGCAGACGAATGTATTGGCTGCGGGCATTGTAACAAACGCTGTCCGTTCCATGTAGACCAGGTAGGCCGCATGAAAAAAATCAGTGAATATTTCAGAAAATAAAGCGAGAGGAAGGCAAAACAAGGAGGCAATGACAATGGAGAACAAAAAATTAACAATGACAAACGAGTGGGATAAGATTTTCCCTAAAAGCGGGAAGGTAAATCACCGCAAGATAACTTTTCACAATCGTTATGGTATAACGCTGGCGGCGGATCTTTACGAGCCGAAAGGAGTTACTGGCAGACTGGCGGCTATCGCCGTCAGCGGACCGTTTGGGGCGGTAAAAGAACAGGCGGCAGGTCTGTATGCGCAGACCATGGCAGAAAGAGGTTTCCTGACAATTGCATTTGATCCGTCTTTCACCAGTGAAAGCGGCGGCCAGCCTCGTTATGTGGCTTCACCTGACATTAACACGGAAGATTTTCAGGCAGCAGTTGATTTCCTTTCCGTACAGGAAAATGTTGATCCGGAAAGAATCGGAATTATCGGTATCTGCGGCTGGGGCGGCATGGCTCTGAATGCGGCGGCTATTGATACCAGAATCAAGGCAACAGTCGCTTCCACTATGTATGATATGACCAGGGTGAATGCAAAGGGATATTTTGATTCCGAGGACAGTGCAGATGCACGTTATGAGAAACGCAAAGCCATGAATGCACAAAGAGTCAGCGATTACAAAAATGGAACCTATGCACTTGCCGGTGGTGTGGCAGATCCCATGCCGGAGGATGCGCCGTTTTATTTTAAGGACTATCACAATTATTATAAGACTGACCGTGGGTATCATGCACGCTCCCTGAATTCCAACGGCGGCTGGAATGTGACATCTTCCCTTTCATTTCTAAATATGCCGATTTTGCAGTACGCAGATGAAATCCGCAGTGCGGTTCTGTTAATTCACGGTGAGAAGGCACATTCCTGCTATTTCAGTAAAGATGCTTACAAGATGCTGAAAGGAGATAATAAGGAACTGCTCCTTATTCCGGATGCTGTTCATACGGATCTGTATGACAATATGGATGTCATTCCGTTTGATAAGATGGAGGACTTTTTCAAGTCAAATTTGAGGTAACGGTTGTTAAGTAAAAAAGAAATAAATATATTTTGGACAAAGGAGATCATTTTATGAACACAATGATTGCATATTTTTCTTACACAGGACACACAAAGGGCATTGTCCGGCAAATCCGGGAATTAAGCGGCGGCTATCAGGTACGGATTGAATTGGCGGAGCAGGAATAGATGATAAAGAATCTGGCGGGCGGGAATGTTTTTTCATCCGCCAGTATTAAGGAGGACCATAGAGAATATGGCTGTACATGAGGACAGAAAATCATTTCATCATACATTGATGGCCATGGTGATACCGATTGCGTTTCAAAATTTTATGACGGCACTGGTGAGCGCATCGGACGCTGTTATGCTTGGTTTTTTAGAGCAGGAAGCATTGGCTGCGGTGTCATTGGCCGGACAGGTGACTTTTATATTTAACATATGTGTTACGGTTTTGGTACAGGGAACAACCATGCTCGCAGCTCAATACTGGGGAAAAGGTGATCGCAATACGGTTGAAAAAATACTTGCTCTTGCAATAAGATATATGATGATCGTGTCTGTGTTTTTTCTGACCGGCACATCAATTTTTCCGACTCAAATCATGTCTTTACTGACCAATGAGACAGGACTGGTTTATCGTGGAGCTGTATATCTACGGATTGCAGGGATATCTTATGTGCCGCTGGGATTATCCCAAATGTATCTCTGTATTATGAAAAACAGCGGAAAAACAGCTAAGAGTACGGTAATCGGATCTTCTTCCATGATATTGAATTTATGCTTTAATACGGTTTTTATTTTCGGATTACTCTGGTTCCCTGCCATGGGGATACAGGGTGCAGCCGTGGCAACTGTCCTTGCCACAGGCATCCAGTTTCTATGGACTCTGGCAGAAGCAAAAAAGCCAGACAGTATAAAAATCAGACTGTCCTATATAGCACATGCGGACAAAAAAATCAGAAAGGATTTTAACCGTTATACCCTGCCTGTGATTGGAAATTATTTTTTCTGGGGCGGCGGTGTGACAATCTATTCTGTTATTATCGGGCATTTGGGGAACGATGCGGTAGCGGCAAACTCCCTTGCGACAATTATACGGAATATACTAGGCTGTGTATCAAAAGGTGTAGGAACGGCAGGGGCTATTCTGGTGGGAAATGAACTGGGAAAAAACCAGATAGAACTGGCAAAAAGATATGCGAAGCATTCTACGCAGCTTGCCGGGCTCATCGGTGCGGTTACCTGTTTGCTTCTTCTTGCTTTACGTCCGTTGATTCTGTATTTTTCAACTTTGACGGATACGGCGACCTCTTATCTTTCAGGAATGCTGCTGATTTCAAGTTATTACGCTATTGTGTGTTCAGTAAACAGTATGGTCATCGGCGGGATCTTCTGTGCCGGAGGTAAATCAAAATTTGGATGTATCTGTGACGGGATTGTATTGTGGCTGATCATAATCCCGGCGGCATCTGTCATGGCATTTTATTTTAAGCTTCCAGTGCTGACCGTATATTTTGTTCTCTGCTTGGATGAGTGCATTAAAGTGCCGGTGGTTTTCTGGTATTACCGGAAATATACATGGGCACAGAACCTGACTGGATGATTATGAAAATCTTACAGTCAAGGCTGATGCCTGTGTTGGATGCGGGCATTGTTAATTCTTGAAGGGAGAGTAATTCATGACAGAAAAAGGATTTAAACAGATATTCCCATTGGGGGAAAAAATGATGCGTATGCACAATATTTTGTTGGACAGAGTTACCTGTCCATGCTGACAACGGAAAGAGTTGGAATTGCAAATGTAACCTTTGAGCCAGGATGCCGGAATAACTGGCATATTCATCACAAAGGCGGACAGATTTTGCTCTGCACTGCCGGACGTGGATATTATCAGGAGTGGGGAAAAACGGCTCAGGAGATGAAACCCGGTGATGTCATCAATATTGTGCCGGAAGTGAAGCATTGGCATGGCGCTGCTCCTGATAGCTGGTTTTCTCATTTGGCGGTAGAAGTTCCGGCAGAAGGAAGTTCCAATGAATGGATGGAGCCGGTGAAGGAAGAAGAATACAGTAAGCTTAAATAAGGAGACAGGTCATGAAAAAGGTAACAGCGGGCAGAGATGCCCTGGGTGATTTTGCACCAAAATTTGCGGAACTGAATGATGACGTGCTGTTTGGAGAAGTGTGGTCACGAGAAGATAAGCTTCCTGCAAGAGATAGAAGCATTGTCACAGTAACAGCACTTATGGCAAGCAGTGTTCTGGACAGTTCTCTTGCCTTTCATATAGGAGAAGCAAAAAAGAACGGTGTTACAAAAGAGGAAATGGCAGAAATTTTGACACACGCTGCCTTTTATGCTGGCTGGCCGAAAGCATGGGCAGCATTCCGCATGGCGAAAGAAATCTATCAGGACTAAGGAGGAAAAACATTATGTTAGGAAATTTTTCGTATTCAAATCCAACAAAACTTTACTTTGGAGAGGATTCTCTTTGTTTTTTGGACGAGGAGCTACCAAAATATGGAAAAACCGTTCAGTTGGTTTATGGCGGTGGTTCTATTAAGAAAAATGGAATTTACAATCAGGTTATGAAATTGCTGAAAGATAACGGAAAGGTAGTCGTTGAGGATGGAGGTGTGATGCCAAATCCTACAATAGAAAAATTAAGGGAGGGGGTTCAGATTGCCAGAGAAAATCACGTGGATTTTTTGCTGGCTGTAGGCGGCGGCTCCTGCTGCGACTATGCAAAAGCGGTTTCCGTGTCTGTTCACTGTGATGAAGATCCATGGGAGAAATATTATATCCGTTTTGAGGAGCCGGATTGTGAGATTGTCCCTGTTGGTTGTGTATTGACTATGGTGGGAACCGGCAGCGAGATGAACGGCGGTGCAGTGATTACCAACCATGAGCAAAAGCTGAAAATCGGTCATGTATTTGGTGATCAGGTGATGCCGAAGTTTGCGATTCTGAATCCGAAATTTACTTTTACTCTGCCGAAGCGGCAGATGGTGGCTGGTATCTACGATATTTTCAACCATATCTGCGAGCAGTATTTCTCTGGGGAGGACGACAATACCAGCGATTATATCAGCGAGGCACTGATGAAATCGGTAATTCACAGTTCGAGAATTGCCATTCAGAATCCAGAGGACTATGAGGCAAGGTCGAATATCATGTGGTCTGCAACCTGGGCGCTGAATACGCTTGTTTCCAGAGGAAAAAGTACCGACTGGATGGTTCATATGCTTGGTCAGGCAGTAGGAGCATATACGGATGCAACTCACGGAATGACGCTTTCTGCGGTATCACTTCCTTACTATCAGTATATTATGCCTTATGGTCTTAGCAAGTTTTGCCGTTTTGCTGTGAATGTGTGGGAGGTCGATTCTGCCGGAAAATCTGATGAACAGATTGCCATAGAAGGACTTTCCTGTATGGAAGTTTGGATGAAAGAACTGGGACTTGCAATGAATCTCCATGAGTTGGGAGCAACAGAAGAAATGTTGCAGGGTATCGCAAACGGAACACTTATCATGGAGGGTGGATATAAGGTGCTGAATCATGATGAGGTGTTGAATATACTGAAAAATAGCTTATAATCATTAAAGCAGAAGTGACACAGTAAGAATTACCCATGATAAAATTAAAGAACGTCTTGCGGAATTTAATGAATGGAAAACATATAGCATAAAGATGGATTTTTGATAAGATTTGGAAAAAACAACGGCGGGCAATTTTGTCCGCCGTAAAATTATCTTTATTTTGCTAAAAAATCTGATAGTCTTTTCCCAATAGAAAATCCAACTTGTGAATATAATTCCTGAATTACCTGATACTTTGCGTCTATCAATTCCGGTTCGTCTGACCAGATATTTTCATAAATCTTCAGGGCTTTTTTGAAGTGTGTTCTTGCCTGTGAGATATTAGCTGTTATCAGGCATATATTTCCCATTGATTCCTGTACTTGGGCATAATCCAGACAGTGGTCGGAATTGTATTCTTTGATAATTCGTGCTAATTTCTGGAGAGAGGATATGGCACGTTCCGTTTCTTGTATTTCTGCTAATAGGGCAGCGTAATTACTAATCTGCGGCTTGGCTTCCATAGCTGCCTGATAGTCCAGTAATAGTGCACGGTCAGAAGCAGTCCCATGATTATCTGTTTTTATAAGTTGTTTTAATTCTTGAATGATTTCTGCCATGCCTTTTTGATAGTGATATTTCTCCATATATGGAAAGATGTTTTCTAAAAATAATAGGTATTGAGAAATATCATCTTTTTTGATTAGCTGCATGATGTTTTCTACTGTCTGAAATAATTTCTTATAATAGCTGATTTCTACACCGTGCATTAAAGATATTTTTTGAAGAGAAGCCAAAATTGATTTGGAGTTAAAATCCCATTTTCCAGAAGTTTGGCTGCCAGTTCGATAGCAAGAGTATGGTTGTGCACCGTTTCTATGATTTTCTCTACGGCTGGTCGGTGATCCTTTGCCTCTGAATAAAATACAGATGTCAACTGAAAAAGAGAGGACATATCTTTTATTTCTTTTAGCTGCAAACTACAGTATTCGGTCAGTCGGCTTCTGGTTGTAAATAAAACCCGACAACGGTATTTTAATACCACGGACAGACAACTGTCCTGCGTGGATGTAACATTAAAATTATCTATGATGAGCAGTGTATCTGATTTCAGAGAACGTAAGAAACGGTTATGTCTTTGAAAACGCTCCTGTTCACTGATTTCTGGAGGATTATCAATAAAATCCATATCTATAATATCTTGATGCAGATCACCGGTATATTCCATGTAGAGAATATTGGTGTACTGTTTTTTGTATTTCTTGGCATAGGCTTTAGCAAACTCACTCTTTCCAATCCCTGCAATTCCGTAAAGAAATATATGGCGATTCTCTTCAAACATAGTGTGTAGTTCTTCCAGTTCTTCTTCTCTTCCGAGAAAATGGCGGCATGGTTTCGGAACTTCACTGTCCATAATGTAATCCAGTACAATCGGGGAAAGAGCGCCTCCTGCAATTAGTTTTTGGTTTTTTGTATCACGTTTGACAAATTGACGTTCCATACCAAAAGAAAGCACTTTTGCCAAAAACAACAGTCTTGAATCGAAAGGCTTATATAGAGATGCAAGTTCCTGCTTTTTTGTATCTGAAATAGTATCGTCCTGCATGAATAACGTATAAATGTCTTGTATAACCATGTTGCAGTCTGCCATTAAGGGAAGCAAGTTCCGCTGAATGGTTTCTGCCAGCTTTTTCTGATTACTGGGTTTAGCATAATAAGAAGATATTTTGGGACTGATTTTTGCCTGTCCGGTCATCCAGCGGCAAATAAGACCATTATCCATAGAAAAATCTTCATTTATCGAATCATTCATAAAATCTTCAAATAATTCGTATAAAAAATCAGGTTGGCTCATCTGATTACTTTCACTGATTTGATTCTTTAAGTATGTGCTGATAGAAGAAAAATCACAACGTTCCAATAGAAATCCCTCCTAGTTTTTAAGTTTTAATATGCTGTACTAAATTTTCCTTATTATAGCACGAACAAATGTTCTGAACAATAGGAAGTGGTGTTGTATATGAAGAAAATGAATGAAAAAGGCTCAATCTGTGGTCAATTTTCATTCAATGTGATTTATGCAGAAGAATTTTAGAATGTAATCAGGCTTTCGAAAGCCGAATTCAATTCATACAGAACTTT
>ENA-ORMO01002226-ORMO01002226.1-human-gut-metagenome-genome-assembly--contig:-NODE-2226-length-16274-cov-2.301745_pt1 | contig 16274 bp, 15 predicted proteins | sample MGYA00242106_ERZ509001 | MGnify/ENA primary metagenome ERZ509001 (study PRJEB26280, sample SAMEA2338736) | human gut metagenome | biome: human gut; feature: human-associated habitat; material: faeces... | reverse complement strand
ACCGGTAGGTGCAGTTGAGCAGCACGGACCGCATCTTCCTCTATATGTAGATACAATTTTGGCGGAAGAGTTTGCAGAAAGAATTGCAGAAACAATACATGGTGTAGTGGCTCCATCGCTCAGCTATGGATATAAATCAAAACCATTTAGTGGCGGAGGACCGTTGTTTCCGGGAACTATTGATTTAAGCGGAAGAACATTACAATACATAATTGAGGATATTTTGGAAGAGGCTGTTCGAGATGGTTTTAAAAAGATTTTGATTTTTAGTGCGCATTTTGAAAATGAGGCATTCATAGCAGAAGCAATGGATATCTGTTCCAGAAGATTCGGAACTACCGTTCAGATTTTGTTAATGAACTGGTGGGATCCAATGAGTTCCAATCTTATAGAGGAGATATTTGATACCGTTCCGTTTCCTGGGTGGGCTCTGGAGCATGCTGCTGTTACAGAGACGTCGCTAATGATGTATTTTATGCCAGCGATGGTGAGAGAGGATAAAATAACAGAACGTGAAAATGCTGTTCCAGAAATTTGTTATAAATATCCGATTGATAAAAATAGTATTCCATCTGATGGTTGTCTTGCAACGGCGTACTCTTCCACTGCAGAAAAAGGTCAAAAGATTGTAGAAAATGTGATTCGGAATGTGACAGATTATTTGAAAAAACTGGATTCTTAAGATGCGAAAGGATCTGCCAGAAACAATATCTCCTAGACAGATCCAGTATAAATATTAGGTATCGTACAAAAGTACACTGATAAAGAGCTCCATTTGCTCCAGTGAGTTGGAAAAATCTGTTCCAAGCAGTGTTTTAATGAGCGAAAGACGGTATGATAAAGTATTTTTATGGATGTAAAGATCTGAAGCAGTTTTTGTAAGGTTGTTGTTATTGATAAAGTAGGATTTTAAGGTTTTCAGCAAATTGGCAGAATGTTTCTGATCGTAGTCAATCAGGACTTCAATGTTTTTGTAACAGTAATCAACGATGCTGCTGTTTTTCTTTAGCTCAAGTAAAATCCGATAAAATCCGAGTTGTTCATATCGTATGATACATTCGGGGGGGGGGGCAAAAGACGGTAGTCTTTATAAGACAGGCAAAGCTGTACTTCTTTATACGCAGTTTTGATTTCGGAAATCTCCTGTTTCGTTGAACTGAACGCAAGATAGACCGGATGGGATGGAAACAGAGTTTTCATGTATCGGAACGCTTTTTCAATTTCCATCCTGACATCATTAAAATTCTGCTCTGCAGTGATTAGCAGAATCAGCTGATTGGCGTAAGCACAGGAGAGAATTGTTGATGTGTCTGTATCAAAACGCTTATGGCGAATAAAAGAATTAACCTGTCTGAAACATAATTCGGTTGTTTTAGAAAAAGCTGTTTCATCAGCCTGAACAATGCCAAGACAATAGTTGGAATACAATGCGATATCGTAAAACTGAAGCAGAGAATCAATATCGCAGTTTTCAGAGAATAATGCACTTTCTAGAAAAAATCGAGTACGTTCCTGAAAATTGTGTTCAGATTGAATTAGTTGGATGATTTCTTTTGTGGCATCTACGAGTTTAACATCCCAGGGCATTTCAAAAAGCGGAAATGATTTTTCATTGGCAATACGCAAAACTTCATCAGGAATGGAGAGAATATGATCTGGATGAAGTAGAAAAATAATACCAGATAAATTTTTAGAAATACATTCGGTTGTTAAATTAATCAGATATGTGTCACTGGTGGGTAGGCCAAGTCCGGTTACAAACAGTAATTCACCTCCATGAAGCCATTGCGATATGGTGGGGGTTACGCAGACAAAAGGCCATGTGACTTTCCTTGTCAAACCGTCTTCTCCAGCACGCAGTTTTACATTTTGAAAAGTGGTTAGAGAAAAAAGATCACTGCAATATATTGACATAATAATCAACTCCAAAAATAAAAATATCTTACTATTATTTATCATGGAATAAAAAGGTGTGTCAAGTATCTTTTGATATTTTAAAGATATACCTTGAAAATAAAAAAGAAAAATGAGGTGAAAGAATGAAACAGGCATGGGAATATGATTATGAATTTTTTTGTGATGCAGTGCCAGTAAAAGACAGAAAGGATTTAATTCAGTGGGATACGATGCTGGAAGGAAAGTTTCTAGAAGAGGCAAAAGAGATGCTGGAAATTGGAAAGGGCGCATGGATCAAGCCGCTGCCAGAATCAAAAGCTCCGTTTTCTAAAATGTTGGGGGCAATCTCTTCAATGAAAAATATGGGATATAACGTAGATGAAGCTACAAAGTTGATTCCAGAGGCGTTTGCTTGCATTGAGAAGAATGATCTGATTCGTCTTCAGATTGTAAATGCGCGTGTATTTAAAGCTCTTGCAGAGGCAGAAAAGATACCGGATCATCCATATTGGAGCTATACTGTGTATGAAAGTTTTGAACAGTATTGTGCAGCAGTCACATTCCCGGAATATCCGGATTATCAGATTCCAGACAAAGAAGAACTTTTAGAAAAAGTACATGCAGGGTGGCTTGGTGAAATTATAGGATCGGCTCTTGGGACAGCAGTAGAAGGCTTTAAATCATCAAGGCTATGGGAAGTATTCGGCGAGATTCATGATTATGTAAAACCGCCGGAGACTTTGAATGACGATATCACATTTGAATTAGCATTTTTGGAAGCGTTCAGAGAAAAGGGATATGAGTTGACTGCAGATGATATTGCGGATAAATGGATTGGATATATCCCATTTGCTTATACGGCTGAAGGTGTAGCGCTGAATCAGCTTCGTCAGGGAATATATCCGCCTGAGAGTGCATATGTAGCGAATCCGTATAGAGAGATGATTGGAGCAGCAATGAGAGCTGCTGTATGCGGAACTATTGCTCCGGGTAATCCAAAACTTGCTGCAGAGCTGGCATGGAAGGATGGATCGATTTCTCATCATAACAATGGAATCCTTACTGAAATTTTTAATGCAGTCATTGTATCTATGTCTTATGTGGAAAAAGATATTCATGTCATTCTCGATAAGGCATGCGAAATGATTCCGAAAGACAGTGAATTTTATTCGGTTATTGCATTTGCTCGGAAGGCATGTGAAACTTCTGCAACATACCGAGAGGCATGCGAAAAGTGCGAGGAAAAATATAAAGAGTATAACTGGGTACATGCATATCCGAATATGGCATTTGAAATTGTTGCGATGCATTTTGCAGGAAATGATTTTGAGAAAGCAATGACGATATTGATGATGGCAGGTCAGGACAACGACTGTACAGGCGGACCAATTGGTCACGCATACGGCACTCTGCTTGGTAAAGAGGCAATCGGGGATAAATTTATTTTACCTTTGCAGGATCAGCTCGATACGTATGTGCGCACAATGGAGAGTCAGACGATTACTTCGCTGTCCGAAAAAACGACAGAAGCCATTCTGAAATATAATAAACAATCATAAAAAACGCAGAAGAAAGGTAGGTAACAGTATGAAAATGAAAAAATTAGCAGCAATGACATTATGTGCAGTAATGTGTGCAACGACCGTAGTACCAGTTATGGCGGAGGAGAAGGACAAAGTAATCGGTCTGTTGATTCCATCCCCGGAAGGCGACCCGTTTATTAGTCTTTGTATCAAAGGACTTGAGAAGCTTGCAGATGAGCAGGGAGCAACTTTGAAGATCGTTGAGACTGTGGATAAGGCAGAGTATGAAGATCAGACAAGAGCAATGGCTGAAATGGGAGCAAATCCGGTTTATACCATGTGGGGTGATCTTTCTGAAATTGCTGATCGTATTGCACCTGAGTATCCGGACACGGATTTTGTTCTCTGTGACGTATATATGGAAACGGATCAGCCAAATGTCAGCTCCGTTGCAGTAGACCCATCACAGTCTGCATTTATTGCAGGTGTTGTAGCTGCAAATAATACAGAAGTAAACAAGGTTGGATTCATTGCACATGCAGACCGCCCAGTAAGCCGTAAATATCGCGATGGATATATTCAGGGTGTTGAATATGTAAACCCGGATATCGAAGTAAAAGTAGCATATGTAGGAAATGACCAGGATCCGGTAAAGGGACAGGAAGTAGCAAAACTGATGGTGCAGAATGAAGGCGTAGACCTGATCTTCCAGTCAGCTTCAAGAAGTGGACTTGGTGTTATTGCAGGATGTGAGGAGCTTGGCATCAAGTGTATCGGAAGTGATGACTATCAGGGAGATGTAAGTGACTGTGTCATCTGGTCTGCACTGAAGCCGATTGATGAAGCTCTGTACGTAGTTGGTAAATCTTCGTTTGACGGAGAGTTCATGAGTGGAGACAAAGAGTATGGATTGACAGACGGTCTTCCAATGTATACGCAGCAGGAGTTTGACAGTTTAAGCGAAGACGTTCAGGAATCTGTAAAGAAGGTAGAAGAAGAGTTCATGGCAGGTAATATCGAAATTACGATTGAGACAGAAGCTGAAACGGAATAAACTGGAAATACGAAAAATACAGTAACGCAAATAAGAGATATGCTGCTGTGCATGATTTGCGCAGCAGCATAATTGTTAAAATTGGAGGGGTTTGATGGATGACATTATCCTTGAAGTAAAACATATTTCTAAATATTTTGGGACATTTGCAGCAAATAAGAATATTGACCTGAAGGTAAAAAAGGGTACTGTGCATTCCATTATTGGTGAGAATGGAGCCGGAAAAAGTACACTGATGAATATGATTTCAGGTATATATCAGCCAAGTCAGGGCGAAATTTATGTAAAAGGCGAGAAGGTAGTATTTCGTAATCCGAATGATGCAACAAAGCGCGGGATTGGTATGGTGCATCAGGAATTTATGTTGTTTCCGGAGCTGACGATTTTGGAAAATCTGATGATGGGATTTGAGACAACGAAAACCGGCAGATTTTTGGATAAGAAAAAGGCAGCCGCTGACATTGAAGAAATCACGAAAAAATACAATTTTTCCATTCCATTAAATCAGAAAGCAGAAGAACTGCCAGTTTCCCTGCTGCAGCAGGTGGAGATTGTAAAGGTGCTTTATAAGGGCGCTGAATTGATTATTCTGGATGAGCCGACAGCCGTTCTGACTCCGCAGGGGATAGAAGGACTTTTTGCTGCAATTCGGAACTTAACAAAGCTTGGAAAAACAATTATTATGATTACGCACAAGCTGAAAGAGGTTATGGAAATCTCCGATTATATTACAGTACTCAAAGATGGAGAGGTTACAGGCAATCTGCTTCCGCAGGAAACGAATGAAGAAGAAATGGCAAGCCTTATGGTTGGGCGTAAGGTTTTGTTTAACACAACAAAAAGAGAGAAACAGGTAGGAGAGCCGATCCTGGAGGTGAAGAATCTCACAGTTTCAGACGGAGATGGTGTGGAACGTGTGAAAAACGTCAGCCTGACTGTCAGAAAAGGTGAGATCGTTGGTATAGCAGGTGTGGCGGGATCCGGGCAAAGTGAATTAGTAGAGGCAATTTTTGGACTGAGAAAACCAAAGTCCGGAGATATCTATTATAAAAAAGAATTAATAACGAGCAAAACACCGAGAGAAAAGAGACAGGCAAAAATAGGATACGTACCGCAGGATCGTCTTGCGACAGGATGCAGCGTGAATGGAAGTTTGATGGAAAACTGTATTATGGGATATCATGTTGCACACAAATTCAGCAATCCAAGGCTTGTTAATAAAAAAGAAGCAAGAGATTTTACTGAAGAAGTAGAAAAACAGTTTCAGGTTAAAATACAGGATATTTCCGATGCAATGGGGACGATGTCAGGCGGAAATATTCAAAAAGCAATCGTAGGACGTGAATTTTTGCAGGATAATAATCTGCTGATCATTGAAGATCCGACACGTGGAATCGATGTAGGAGCTATCGAATTTATCTGGCAGAAGATTATTGATATTTCTGAGCAGGGCTGTTCTGTACTGCTCGTCAGCCATGAGCTTGGAGAAATTATGGAACTGTCTGACCGCATTCTGATTATGTATAACGGGGAAATCGCAGGAAATCTCCCAAATACAGCAGATCTGGATGAAAAGACAGTAGGTCTCTATATGTTGGGAGGGAAGAAGGATGAAGCATAAACTGAAGCTGTCAACAAAACTGGAGATTATGAAATATACTGTATCGGTACTCTTGATTATTATTATCGGAAGTCTGATTATCATGTCACAGGGAGACAGTCCCCTGGCAGCAGGAAAAGCACTTTTGGAAGGTTCTGTAGGGAGTCTGAGTGCATTGGGAACGACGATTCGCTGGACAACGCCGAGTATTATTACTGGAATCGCAGCATTGATTGCGTTTAAATCCGGTATCTGGAACTGTGGAATTGAAGGACAGATGTACTTCGGAGCTTTTGCAGCTGCGATTGTGGGATCTGCATTTACATTGCCGAAACTGATCCATCTTCCGCTTACTTTGCTTGTAGCAGGTCTGGCTGGTATGGCATTTGCTTTTATTCCGGCTATTTTAAAATTAACGTTAAATGTGAATGAACTGATCTGTACATTGATGTTGAATTATGCGGCGAATTTGTTCACTGAGTATCTGACATTCAAATATATGGGATTCGATGCATCGGAACTGGCAGATGCGATTGCCACGCCGGACATGCATCCAACGGCAAGATTGTCGACGATTATCCCGAGAACAAGTGCTTCGACCGCAATTTTTATAGCCATAATTATAGCAATTGTTATTTTCCTTTTGTACAAATATACGGTTCTCGGATACGAGCTTAAAATGGTAGGAGAAAATTTGAGATTTTCCAAATACGGCGGAGTCAATTATAAGAGAGTATTTATTCTGATCTTTTTGATTAGTGGATTTATTGCAGGATTGTGCGGAGGAACGGAAATGTCCGGATCCTTTGGAAAATTCCGCCCGGCATTTGCAACGAATTTGGGCTGGGACGGTGTTATGATCGCATCCATTGCAAAGAATAATCCGATTGCTGTTATCTTTATTTCCATATTCTGGGGCATGCTTAAGAGCGGTTCCTTCCATATGGAAAGAATGACGAATACGAACCGACTTGTGATTACACTTCTGCAGGCTGTATTTGTACTTCTCGTTGCAGTAGATTATGAATCACTGTATAAACGCTTCTGTGAAAAACGTCAGCTGAGAAAGCTGCGTGCGCAAAAGGAGGTTGGTTGATTATGTTGCGATATTTATTCAGTGCGTCTACATGGGCGGCAACGCTGCGTTTGTCAGCGCCTCTTGGATTGGCTGCAATGGGCAGTGTTTTCGGGCATAAGGCGAGAATTTTTAATATCGGTTTGGAAAGCTATGTTCTTACGAGTGCTTTTTTTGCGACATGGGGAAGCTATCTGTTTGAAAATGCGTTTATCGGACTTTTGTTTGGTATGGTAGCAGGTGTTGTGATGTCCGGGATTTTCGGCATCTTTGTTTTACATCTGAAAGCAGATCCCATCGTAGTCGGAATTGCAATGAATTTAAGCTCCTGGGGACTGACCTCGTTGCTTTTGTTGAATATATTCCATATCAGAGGATCGATTATGGATCCGCGAATCAAGAGTTTTTCCACGATACATATTCCGTTTTTGGATAACATTCCGATTATTAATGATATTTTTAATAACCAGAATATTCTGGTGTATATGACAATTATCGTGGTAATCCTTTCGCATATCGTGATGTATAAAACTCCATTTGGACTCCGTATCCGTGGTGTGGGTATTAACGAAAGTGCAATGGAAGCAGCAGGTGTGTCTGTTATTAAATATAAATGGGCATCCCTGATTATTACAGGAGTGCTGGTTGGCGCAGGCGGCGCATTTCTGCCGCTGAGCGGAATCTCGATGTTTACAGAGAACATGTCTGCAGGAAAAGGATTCCTTGCAGTAACGGCAGCCAGAATTGGAAACGGTGATCCGTTGAAGGCATTTTTCGCATGTTTTATCTTTGCTTTTGCAGATGCATTGTCTGTCGGACTTCAGAATTTCAGTATTCCGTCCCAGCTTGTTCTGATGACACCGTATGTGATAACAATTGTAGTTATGTGTTTAACGAACCTCAGTGAACTGAGAAAGGAAAGCGTATGAAAACAAAAGTACAGGAAATTGATGCAGGCAGCTTTGCACCATACGGAAGATATATTTCAATGCTGCATGATGAAACGTATATTATGCACAGCAGCGGAGACAGCTTTGAAGATCATATGACAAAAGAACCATTGATTGATACACAGGGGCATCTGGGATATACGGTAGGCAGTACTGTTCCGTGTATAGTCAGGAGTATGGAAAAACATTTTCATACAGAAGAGGCATTATTCTGTGCCGCAGAAGCAATCGTGCTTGTTGTGGCAGCTTCTCGAGGAGAGCTGCCGCCGCAGGCGGAAGATATTAGAGCGTTTATTCTGCGTCCGGGGGATGTTGCGGTATTGAACCGTAATGTCTGGCATGATGCCTGCCGGGGACTTGGGAAAAAGACAGGGTACTATTATCTGGCATCAAGAGGAGCAGCTCCGGCTGATTGGATTGCAGTGGACGGAGAGGCCGCTGTAGAATTGTAGATATAATGGAGGCGTGATATAGATGAAAAAATTCAGTAATCTCCGTCTGCGCGGGAAAAAAGAAACTTATGAAATATTAGTTGAAAATGGAACCATCACGGAAATCATGCCGCAAATTCCAGTAACTTGTGAGACGGAGGATTTGGGAGGAAAACTGGTTCTGCCTCCGTATGTAGATCCGCATCTTCATCTTGATTACGTTTTTACCGCAAGAAGACAGGGGAATAAAAATGATACGGGAACATTGTTTGAAGGAATCCAGAGATGGAGTGACATGAAGCATGTGCTGACCGTAGAAGAAATTAAAATTCGTGCGAGAGACGGAGTCCGCAAAGAAATGCTGCACGGAGTACAGATGATTCGAACACATGTAGATGTGACTGATCCGAAACAAACAGCTTTAAAAGCGCTGCTTGAACTTCGCGAGGAATTGAAACAAATTGTAGATATTCAGATTGTTTCTTTTCCGCAGGAGGGGATGTATTCTTACAAAAATGGTGTGGATCTTGTAGAAGAAGGACTACGTATGGGAGCAGATTGTGTGGGAGGTATTCCGCATTTTGAGCTTTCCTATGAACTGGGAGAACGTTCGGTTCACAAAGCGGTGGAACTGGCATTGAAATATGATAAGATGATAGATCTTCACTGTGATGAGACGGACGATCCGCACAGTCGTCATTTAGAATTGCTGACGGCGCTTGCAATTATAGAAGGAATTGGAGCACGGACGACAGCGAGTCATACCTGTTCGTTTGGTTCGGCAGATAATAGCTATGCCTTTCGTATGATGAAAAATCTGAAAAGAGCAGGACTTAATATGATTTCCTGCCCGACTGAAAATGTGTATTTAGAAGGACGGCAGGATACCTATCCGAAACGGCGCGGACTGACAAGGGTAAAAGAGCTGTTTGCGCAGGGAATTAATGTATGTTTTGCGCAGGATTCGATACAGGATCCGTGGTATCCGCTTGGGAATGGCAATTTGATGAATATTTTGGATCATGGCATTCACCTTGCGCAGATGATGTCATTTGAGGAGTTAGATCATGTACTGGATCTTATCACAATTAATGGTGCGAAAACAATGCAGATACAGAAGTCTTATGGAATAGAAAAGGGAAAACCAGCTAATTTTATTGTACTGGATGCTGAGAGTGAATTTGAGGCGATTAGTGAAAGAGCGGATGTTCTGGCATCTATAAGGAAAGGAGAATTTTTATTTAGAAAGAGACCGGATATACTAGAAGAGAGAATTGCGTTTTTTGAAAAGTAAGGTTAGTGTTCAGTAAAACTTAATGCAATCTGTCTTTTGGCAGCCAACATATTTAGACATAAAGTTTGTTTATGTTGGCTGTTTCTTTATTTCTAGTTGAGTAATATCTTATAGTTTTTTCTTTTTCATCAGGTATCCCAGCGTCATGATCAGTAATATCGGAAAAAAGATCCCGCTTAATATTCCTGCTTTCATATTGCCATCTGCAAGTTCAGAGACGAATCCGACGAGTGAGGGCCCGCCTCCGCAGCCAACATCTCCGGCGAGAGCAAGAAATGCAAACATGGCTGTGCCGCCGGTGGGGATAGATCTTGCGGCAAGGCTGAAGGTTCCAGGCCACATGACGCCGACAGATAATCCGCACATAGCGCATCCGATCAGTCCAAGTACCGGAGAAGGGGACAGGGATGCGAGCAGGTAGCTTGCGAGGCACAGAATGCCGCAGCAGCACATATATTTATATAAGGAAACGTGTTCACTGATTTTGGCGTATATAATACGGGAAAGTCCCATCAGCACGGCAAAAGCGCAGGGTCCGGCAAGATCTCCGACTGTTTTGGAGACGCGCAGTCCTGATTCGGCAAATGCGGACGCCCATTGGCTGATTCCCTGTTCGCAGGCCCCTGCGCAGATCATCAGTATGATCATGAACCAGAATGTTTTGCTGCGCAAAAGCGCAGCGACCGGCATGCCTGTTCCTTCCTCATTCAGCGAGGTGATCGGAACCTGTGTAAAGTAAAATGCGTTTATCAGGGGAATCACTGCCCACAGGCAGGCGAGGATTCTCCAGTTTTCGATTCCAAATACAGTAAAGAAAAGCGTTGACAGCAAAATGACTGCTGCGTGTCCCCAGCAGTAAAAGGAATGCAGCAGTCCCATTGCTGCTTTTTTTCGTTTTGTAGGGCAGGCTTCTACTATAGGGCTGATTAGAACCTCAATCAATCCGCCGCCGATTGCGTATATGATCGCCGCCAAAAGGATTCCAATAAACGGATCCGGCATTAGATCGGGAAGGAAAGCAAGAGACAGCAGACCCAGACAGGAAAAGACCTGAGCTGCGACAACGCTGATGCGATAGCCGATACGATCGACAAAGGCTGCCGCGAGAAAATCAACAATGAGCTGTACGCCGAAATTAAAGGTAATCAAGAGGGCTATTTTTTCAAGTGAAATGCCAAATTCACGCTGAAAGGTCAAAAACAGCAGCGGAACAAAATTATTGACAATTGCCTGAATAATATATCCGGTAAAGCAAGCGTATAAAGTATGATTATAATTTTCTTTTATTCGGGTGTTCATTTCATGGTACCTCTCTTATTTTCGATATACAGACAGCAGTGTCCTTTCGCCTTTTTAGAAAGGTCGGAGATTCCTGTTTGTGAGAATTTATAAATATACCGAGTAGGATTCTTTTTCTGTTTGTGGCTGTAAGTGCTCTATTATCTGTACTAATATGAATTTTATGGAAAAAGGAAAAGCATGTCAAGCATTTGTGAAATACCTTAAATTTTTCTGAATCAAGGCGATTAAAGTTGACAATTTCTGGCGATTCTTTTAAGATGATGGTATTATAAATTATGGTAAAAATGTATAGAAAACTCAGTGCGCAATAGGCTTTGTGCCGTGTGAGAAAGCACGGGCGCGGTTTATGCCGCAGGAGCCGGAGTGTCCAAATGAGTCCGCAGAAAGGAGCAAAAGCATGGTCAGAAAAGCACAGGTAGAGATAAAGAAGGAGCTTCGTGGAGGAAAGGGTGAGGTGGAGATCACTCACATCATTTCAAAAGAGGAATTGAACGGTCACGGCAATATGTATGCAATGATGCGTCTGAAGCCGGGATGCAGTATTGGCATGCATCAGCATATCGGAAATACGGAGCCGTATTTTATTCTTGAGGGAAGCGGAACGTTTGTGGATGATGACGGCTCAAGGACAGAAGTAGGACCAGGAGATGTATGTGTGATTGAAGTGGGGCAGAGCCATGCGATGGAGAATAATTCCGATAAAGATCTTGTCTTTATGGCACTTATATACAATGAGTAATGCGAGGAGGCGTTATTATGAACTTTGAAGAGCTGGGGAGAAAAGTAAAAAAATTCAGTCGCAGTACGATGGAAGAGGTCCAGAAAATGAACGAGGTGCGCCAATTAAACGGAAAGATAAATGAGGCGCACAAGCAGATCCGAAATCTTTACAGTGAGATGGGGAAGAAGCTGTATGACCATTATAAAGAAGAGGCGCTTGCCGGATTCGAGGCAGAGATACATGCAATCAGCGACAAATTTGTGCGGATCGAAGAGCTGAAAGAGCAGATACGTCAGGTAAAGGGTGTCGTGCTGTGTCCTTGCTGCCATATGGAAGTCTCTGCTACAGAACGTTTTTGCTCAAACTGCGGCAACAAGATGCCGGAGGTGTTTGAGATTGTGGACGATGACGAGCAGGTAGATGCAGTCGTTGTAGAGTCAGAGGATGTGACAGAGCCTAAGGAAGTACAAAAATCGGCAGAGGAAGAGAAGCCGGAAGCAGTACAGGATCCTGCAGAGGAAGAGAAGCCTGAAACTGTGCAGGAATCGGAAGAGGAAGAAAAGCCGGAAGCAGTACAGGATCCTAAAGAGGAAGAGAAGACGGAAACCGTACAGGATCCTGCGGAGAAAGCAGAAAAAGAGATGGCTGGATTTGCTGACGAAAAAAATCATATCTAAGGTACTGTGCGAGCGCATAGATATGAGAATTCTTGAACACGAGAAGGGGGAGAAAAATGTTTTTTTTCGTGCCGACGAAAATATACAGTGAGAGAGATTGTGTAAAAAAGTATGCTCCGCAGTGGGCGGCTCTTGGAAAGAGAGCGCTGATAGTGACAGGGAAAAGCTCTGCCGTGAACGGTTCTCTTGAGGATGTTACGCAGGCATTGCGCGAGCAGAAAAAGGAGTATGTTATCTTTGATAAAACACAGCCGAATCCTCCTGTAGAACAGGTAATGGAACTGAGGGAGATCGGCATTAGAGAGCAGGTCGATTTTGTGATAGGCATTGGCGGCGGTTCTCCAATGGATGCGGCGAAGGCGGCAGCGCTGATGATCGCCCAGCCGGGTAAGGATGCGTCTTATCTTTATGAAAAAGGAGAAGATACGGCTTTACCTGTAGTAGAAGTGCCGACTACGTGTGGAACGGGATCGGAGGCGACTCCTTATGCGATCCTGACGGTGCATGAACGACAGATTAAGTCGAGTCTGCCGCATAAGATTTTTCCGGCATATGCGCTTGTGGACGGAAAATATCTGCTTGGGATTGGGAAAGAGACACTTATTGATACGGCGATTGACGCGCTTGGACATTTTGTGGAAAGCTACGTCAATGTAAATGCTACCCCGTTTACTCACATGCTGTGTGAATACGGTATGCGTATTTGGAATGAAAACAAAAAGGTGCTGATCGGGGCAAATATTACGCCGGATGAATGTGATTCTCTCCTGTTTGCATCGACGCTGGCGGGAATGGCAATCGCGCATACGGGTACGGCTCTTCCACATGGGTTAAGTTATTATTTGACGTATGAGCAGGGGATTGCTCATGGAAGAGCGGTGGGATATTTTCTTCCGGGGTATCTGGCTGCGGCAGGACCGCTTATGAGAAAGCGTGTATTGAGTCTGGCAGGGTTCCCTGATATTCAGTATTTTACAGCTTTTTTGCATAAGCTGATCGGTCCGATGCAGGCAGACAGTTCTCTTATCACGAAAGCAGTGCAGGGGCTGATGTCAAATGAGAGTAAGCTGCGCAATGTTCCGTTTACGGTAACGGAGGACATCTTGTATCAGATCTGCAGCAGGGCGCCCGGTTGTGACATAAAATAGAGAAATGGGAAAAGGAGAGCTATTATGAGCTCATATAAAAAAGAGATGGATACTCTGGTTGGAGAGATTCTCGGAAGTTACCGCGAATATCCGCAGACCTGCAGTATCAATACAACACACAGACTGAACAATGCGATTATTATTGATCTGCTTGACAAGATTAGGAGTGTTGTCTTTCCAGGGTTTTTTGAAAAAAAGACACTTAATAAAAGCTCTATCGAGTATCATATCGGAGAGCTGTTGGAGGATATCCAGTACCGTTTGACGAAGCAGGTGAGCAAGGCGCTGTTTCACTCCGCCAAAGCTCCGAAAGATGAGGATGAGGCGTATCAGCAGGCAGCGGATATCGTACAGAAATTTTTGCGGAAGATACCGGATCTGCGGGCGATTCTTGCGACGGATGTGCAGGCAGCGTATGATGGCGATCCGGCGGCATTTAATACAGATGAGGTTATTTTTTCCTATCCCGGTGTGTTTGCGATCACAGTGAACCGGATTGCTCATGAGCTTCATATACTGGGTGTGCCTTTGATTCCGCGTATTATGACGGAGCATGCGCATAGTCTGACTGGAATTGATATTCACCCGGGCGCGACGATCGGAAGTTATTTCTTTATTGACCACGGAACAGGAGTCGTGGTTGGTGAGACAACGCAGATCGGGACGGGAGCAAAGATTTATCAAGGTGTTACGCTTGGAGCGCTTTCGACAAGGGGCGGACAGAATCTGCGCAGTACGAAGCGCCATCCGACGCTGGAAGACAATGTAACCGTGTATTCCGGCGCGTCGATTCTCGGCGGCGACACAGTGATCGGGGAGGGAGCTATTATCGGCTCTAATGCGTTTATTACCTCTTCGGTACCGGGAGGTACGAGAGTAAGCATCAAAAATCCTGAGCTTCAGTTCAAGGATCGCGTGCGTGTGACAGAGCTTGGACAGGAAGGTTTCTGGAAAGGAAACGATTAAAAAAGTACAGTATGCAGAAAAAGAGCGCCTTTGGGATCAGACCAGAAGGCGCTCTGCTGCGTAAACAAATAGTGGTATCGTCGCAAGAGACGATAGTGTAGTAAAGGCGTATATTTCCGAAGCATACCGGTAGTTTTTTTGAAACCGCAGGGAAAATGCGGTGCAGGTAGTGGCTGCGGGACAAGCTGCCGCGATCAGGATCACGCATGCAGGAACTGAGTAAGAGCGCAGCGCCAGAAGAAGGATAAGTACAATTGACGGCATCAGAAGAAGCTTCAGGAAAGATACAAGATAGAGCTTCTTGTTTCGGAGCATGTCTGGAAGGTTCGTCTGCGCTACGGAAACTCCGGCAATGATCATCGCAAGAGGAGTATTCATTCCGGCAATGTAATCAAGCGTATCGCTGATCAGAGGCGGAAAGCGTATCTGTGTAAAAAACAGGATCATGCCGAGTGCGCTGGCAAGGATCATCGGAGAAAGCAGACCCTTTTTCAGATCTTTCCAAGAGGCTTTTCCAGTCATCAGGATCATACCGTGTGTCCACGACAGGAGATTGAAAACTGTTACGTAGGCTGTCAGATATAACACGCCCTCAGCGCCGAGGATACTCTGAACGAGAGGAATCCCCATAAAACCGCAGTTGGAGTACATTGCGGAGAATCGTTCGATTGAATAATCGGGATTGCCTGTCTTTCTGATAAGCGTTTCAGATAGTACGATCCCGATCAGATGGGCAGCGAACGCGAATGCAAATGATGCAAGCAGCCCTGATACAAGGTGGGGATCATAGTCAGCCTGCAATGCTGTGATCGCCAATATGGGATTGACTACCATTAATAGCAGATTTGCCATAGATTTATTGCCGTTTTGGTCTATGAGCCCGAAGCGGTAGCAGGCATATCCGACAAGGAGCAAAAGCAGCATTTTGATAATCTGTGTCAGAATGATTAAAAACATAAAAACGCCTTTCTGATGGAGGAATGCATAAGATGATTTTATTACACTAAAGTATACCATATGCGAGGGAAAATACAAAGCAGAAAGTAAAACCCAAAAATAAAAATAAAAAGACGAAATAAAAGGAGATACGCAATTATGAAAAGGATTATTTTAGCCTCGGCTTCACCGAGACGGAAGGAATTACTGGAACAGATTGGTCTTACATTTGAAGTTACGGTAAGCAATGTACCGGAGGTGATCACAAAAAGCGAACCCTCAGAGGTGGTAGAAGAACTTTCTGCGCAGAAGGCAAAGGCGGCAGCGCAGGCTCAAATGAAAGAAGGGGCTGCGATCGTGATCGGAGCAGATACTATCGTTTGTCAGGACGGAAAGATCATGGGAAAACCGAAGGATAAAGAGGATGCGGCGAAAATGCTAAAACGTCTTGCCGGAAATACGCATTCGGTCTTTACCGGTGTGACAGTGATCGAGGACGGCGTTACCGTACGGACATTTTCGTGTGAAACAAAGGTGCGTGTTTATCCGATGACGGAGCAGGAGATATGGGATTATATTGAAAATACGTGGAATTCTACGTATTTTTATCAGGTTGTGCAAATTAAAATATTGGATTACTTTGGTTTATATTACACAAAAACAAGAAATAGGTATTTTCAATGAGTAAACAAGAGCTAAAA
>ENA-ORMO01002220-ORMO01002220.1-human-gut-metagenome-genome-assembly--contig:-NODE-2220-length-16334-cov-36.097180_pt1 | contig 16334 bp, 9 predicted proteins | sample MGYA00242106_ERZ509001 | MGnify/ENA primary metagenome ERZ509001 (study PRJEB26280, sample SAMEA2338736) | human gut metagenome | biome: human gut; feature: human-associated habitat; material: faeces... | reverse complement strand
TTTCGTATCTTTGATGTAGTCTGAGAGAGTTTAATTGACTACGAGCAGATTATGAAAGACTCGCATGAGATAGGCTAACGGATAAGAAAAAGGGAAGTGTTCGGGGACACTCTATTTCTCATGCTTTCAAATAACTCTTCAGATGCAAAAATAATACTTTTTTGGTAAAGGCGGATGCGAATCCGCCTTTATTTTTTCAGACGGTCAATCTTGTCCGCTTCCTTATGCGGGAGCGTCATTCTTCCTGCACATCCACTACTCATACCGACTGTTCGGGAGCTTGGGCAGGGACGAATATCCGGACAATATCCGCGGCGGAAGGTAGTGTCCCGGGGCGGTCGAAACGATAGTCGTTCCGACCGTTCGTCGTTTCCGCATTTTGCCCGTACCGACGCCAACCTCTTCCAACACCTGTTCCAACCGAGACAACGGGGGCGGCCGGTCTGCCCGGGCCGTCCGCAGGCGGGTTAAATTCGTCCCCTGCACCGCTATTGGTGCTAATCTAATATTTCGCAAAGATGGACGAAAAAGTAAAGAACGACGAGAAGAAGGTAATGCTCGTCAGGCAGACCGGAGAAGGTAAGGACGGCAGGCTGAAGGCCGTCGGCAGTATCGACGAAGACGGAAACATCGAGACGCTCGATCCCACTGCGGCGAATGTCGCCAAACTGTTCGACGTGAACACGAACCAGCCTGCGCTGGAGGCGTTTTTCACCAAATTCATGGAGCAGTCGCAAGACCCCGTAAAAACGGGTGTCTCGGAGATCTTCATCATGGCCGAAAGCGTGCTGAACAAACTCATCAAAATCGACCTCGATCCGCAGCTGCTCGAAAACTATCGCGTCGATCCGGCCGAAGAGCTCGCAAAAATGGAACCGCAGATCGCGGTTCCCCGTTTCGAGCCTATGGATATTTCGAAAATCGACACGGCGGATATGGAGCGCATGGGTATCCGTATGGAAGACCTCGAACCCCATTTGAAGGCGATGTCCTACGGGCACAAATCGCACGGACTGATCGAAATGCGGCCGGAAATGGAACCCGGCGGCATGCGCGTCACCACCAAAGGGCGCGTATCGCTCGAAGAGCAGGCCGACGGCTCGCTGAAAGTCGTGCCGCACTACTATCGGGAGAAGTGCGACCTCGACGCGCCCTTCCACAACGTGCTGCTCGACGACGAGGCCAAGCGCAACATCGTCGAAACCCGTCATGCAGGCAAGGTGATCGACCTGGAGCTGGAGCCGGGCAGGATGACGCCCTGTTACGTTTCGCGCGACAAGTGGACGAACGAACTCGTTGCGATGCCTGTCTCGGAGTTCGAGAAACGCGCATCGATCAAGAACGCCGACCTCTCCGAGGGCGAACAGCTCGACTTCTACTCCGGACGTAAAATTCTGCTGAAAGGCTATACCACCCGTTCCGGCTACAAACGCGATGCTTACATCCAGATCGACGCCTCGGAGAGCAATATCGAGTTCGACCACAGCGGCCTCGACAAAAGGCGCTATCAGGAGCATAACCGAGAGGTATATGCCGCCAAACGTTTCGAGCAGGGCAACCCTTTGCCGGAAGGCCCGCGGGCCATGTTCATTCCCAAGCGGGTGTTCGGGGTGGAACTGCCCCAAGAAGCCTACAATCAATGGCTGGACGCCCTCAATTTCCCCGAAAAGCGCAAAGATGTCAAAGCGACCTATTTGCAGGGATTACAATTCCCCGGAAGCCCGGAACGTGCGGATCGCTGGGTAAAACCCGATTACGAGGCCGGAAAGATCAAATCGTACCGTTGGAACCCGGATTACTCGCGCAAACAGTCCTCCTCGCAGTCGCAGGCTCCGGCCCAAACCCCGTCGAACGAGCCGTCCAAGCAGACCGAAGGACAGCCGCAGAAGCGGCAATCCGAACGCGAAGTGCGTCAGGTCGCCCCGCCGAAGCCTCAGCCGAAGAAGTCCAAGAGCGTAGGAGGCCTGTAACATGCTCGCGGCCATTCTGATCATCATAGCGGCCTCGGTATCGCTCTCCGTCGTGCTCCTGCTGCTCCTCTATTATATCGGCAAACGCCCCGATGCGGAACGGACGCAGGACGACGACAGCCGGTATTACGACGAGAACGGCAACCACCTCTACTACGACCGCAAGCTGATCGCCCGCCTCGAAAAGGAGAAAGAGCGGGCGGTGCAGCAAAATAAATAGCCACTGAAAACATCCGAAAAACCGAACCATGAAAGTCATCATAGCAGAAAAGCCCTCGGTAGCGCAGCAGATCGCTGCCGTCGTGGGCGCTACCGCCCGTAAGGACGGCTATATCGAAGGGGGCGGCTACGCCGTCACATGGGCCTTCGGCCACCTCGTAGGCCCGGCCATGCCGGAAGCCTACGGCATCGAAGGGTTCAAGAGGGAGAACCTTCCGATCCTTCCCGAAACCTTCGTCCTCGAACCGCGCCGCGTCAAAAGCGGCAAGGAGTACAAGCCCGATCCGGGAGCCGTCAAACAGCTCGCCGTCCTCAAGGAGCTGTTCTCCCGCGCAGAGCGAATCGTCGTGGCTACCGACGCCGGGCGCGAAGGCGAGCTGATTTTCCGCTTTATCTATCACTATCTCGACTGCAAGACGCCCTTCGACCGGCTGTGGATCAGCAGCCTCACCGAGCGGGCCATCCGCGAGGGGTTGGCAGCCATACGTCCCGGCAGCGAGTACGACGATCTCTACCTCTCGGCCCGTGCCCGCTGCGAGGCGGACTGGATCGTGGGCATCAACGCATCCCAAGCTCTCGCCATCGCCGCCGGACGCGGTGCATGGTCGCTGGGCAGGGTGCAGACCCCTACGCTGGCGCTGGTGTGCGGGCGCTATCTGGAAAATACCTCGTTCACGCCGCAGACCTATTTCCGGCTCAAACTCCACACGGCCAAAGACGCTACGGCGTTCGCCGTCCTCTCGACGCCGAAATACGATACGAAAGCGACGGCGAACGAGGCCTGTACCGCAGTCAGGGGCAGCGACGGCGTGCAGGTTACGAAGGTCGAGCGTCGAAAAGTGACCGAACAACCGCCGCTGCTGTACGACCTGACCTCGCTCCAGAAAGAGGCCAACACGCGGCACGGATTCTCGGCCGAAAAGACGCTCGGCATCGCGCAGGAGCTTTACGAAAAGAAGCTCGTCACCTATCCCCGCACGGGGAGCCGCTACATTCCGCAGGACGTGTTCGAGGAGATCACCCCGCTGCTGGCCTCGCTCTCCGGCCATACGGGTTTCGGCCATCAGGCCGCCGACCTGTCGGGCGGAGAGCTGAACCGCCGTTCGGTGGACGGCAGGAAGGTGACAGACCACCATGCCCTGCTGATCACCGGCCATACGCCTGCGGAACTTGCGGCGGATCATGCCAAAATCTACGATATGATCGCCGGCCGCATGGTCGAGGCGTTTTCGCCCGCGTGTCTGAAAGAGATCACCTCTGTCCGCATGGAGTGCGCGGGCATCCCGTTCGAGGTGCGCGGTACGGTCGTAACGAGTGCCGGATGGCGCAAGGTATGGGGCGAGCCGGAAGAGCGTACGGAGGAGGATGCGGCGGCTCTGCCCGAGCTCGCCGAGGGGGATATGCTCACGGTACGCGGATGCGACCTTCAGGAAAAGCAGACGCGCCCCCGCCCGCTGCATACCGAAAGCAGCCTGCTCGCGGCAATGGAGACCGCCGGTAAGGAGCTGGAAGACGAGGCCGAGCGCGAGGCCATGAAGGATTCCGGTCTCGGAACTCCGGCCACCCGTGCGGCGGTGATCGAAACGCTCTTTTCGCGCGAGTATATCAAACGTGAAAAAAAGTCGCTCGTGCCCACCGAGAAGGGCCTCGCCGTGTACGGCATCGTCAAGGACATGCGGATCGCCGACGCAGCCATGACGGGCGGCTGGGAGCTGGCCCTTGCGAAGATCGCCACCGGGGAGATGAGCGCTTTCACCTTTCGTAAAGGTATCGAAGTTTACGCCTCGCAGATCACCTCCGAGCTGCTCAAGGCGCAGGTCGGGTCGGTCGCCGGGCATACAGGCGCTCCGTGTCCCCGCTGCGGGGGCCGGGTGACGTTCTACCCGAAGGCCGCCAAGTGCGAAAATGCGGAGTGCGGCCTGACCGTATTCCGGACGATAGCGAAAAAGGAGCTTACGGACGGCCAGCTGGAAGCCTTGCTCGTCAAAGGACGAACGCCGACGATCAAGGGCTTCGCCAAAAAGGACGGGGGCACGTTCGAGGCCGCCGTAGTCTTCGACGGCGATTACCGCACCGCGTTCGCCTTCGAAGAAGGCGGCAAGGCCCGTAAGCCGGGTGCGGCGAAAGTCCGGAAATAATCCTTATCTTTGCCGCTGGACGACTTGTCACAGACGCTTTCGGCGTTCGGCAGGGATGTTCAGTGGCGGCGCTTCGGGTGGGAACCCGGAGCGCCTTTTCTTCCTTCGACCTTTGCGTTTCACACCACTGAACAATCCACATCATGCCGAACGATCATCATAACGCCCCGCACACGGGGTTATCTTATTACGGCCTTTCGCTGCTCTCTTATCTGCGGGAGAGCCATCCCGACCTGGCGGACGATGCCGACTTCATCCGCACGCGGGCGCAGGCTGCGGCCGAAGCGTACAGCCGCATCATCCGCAGCGGAGGCTCCCGCATCGAAGCGGCCGAGGAGGCCGACGCCGTACTCTACCGGGGGCTTCATTTCTCGCTATACAGTACGCTCGCAAACATTATCCGCAGCGAGTTCGCGGAGGACATTCCCGAAGAGGATGCCCGCGAGGCCGCCCTCATTCTCCTGCCGCAGGCCAAAGAGGTCGCCCGAAGCTACGAGCTTACGGACGACTTCGCCGCTACGCCGCAGTACGAGCGGCTCTATACCGAACTTACGGGAACCGTTCAAATCCTGCTCGACAATGGCATACAATAAGACCGAACACCTGCGCCGCAATATCGAAGCGATCCGCACGGCCTTCGCGCTGGAGAGGGAACAGCGGGCGGCTACGCCCGAAGAGCGGGATGTGCTGCGTGCGTACAGCGGCTTCGGAGCGATCAAGGAGGTATTGGAGCCGCTGCCGCACAAAAAGGAAACGGCGCTCACGCCCCTGATCGAAGAGCTGCACGCCGTGCTGAAAGAGAACACCGGCGGCGAGCGCGAGTACAAACGCTATCTGGACGGCCTCAAAGCTTCGGTGCTGACGGCCTTCTACACACCGGAACCCGTGACGGACGCCATTATGCGGATGCTCTATAATGCGGGCGTCGTTCCGGTGCGTGCACTCGAACCGAGCGCCGGGACGGGGGCTTTCGCGGAGTACCTGCGCCGTTATAACGAAGAGGCCGAGATCACCTGCTTCGAGAAAGACCCGCTGACAGGACTTATCCTGCACCGCCTGCATCCCGACGATACGGTGCGGGTGCAGGGCTTCGAAACCATAGAACCCGCCTACGAGGGGCACTTCGACCTGATTACGAGCAACATCCCCTTCGGGGACGTTTCGTTGTTCGATCCGGTGTTCTCCTCTTCGCGCGATCCGGTGCGCCGGCAAGGCGCATGGGCGATACACAACTACTTCTTTATGAAGTCGGTCGATCTGGTGCGCGACGGGGGCCTCGTCGCCTTCATCACTTCGCAGGGTATGGCCGATGCGGAGCGTAATCGACCCGTGCGGGAGTGGCTGATGGAGCGGTGCGATCTGGTCGCGGCCGTGCGGCTGCCGAACAACCTCTTTACAGACCATGCCGGAACGGAGGTGGGCAGCGACCTTATCGTCCTGCAAAAGAACTCGGCCGTCCGCCCCCTCTCCGAACGGCAGCGGGACTTTATCAAAACGCGCACGCTCTCGAACGGCATTACGGTAAACAACAGCTTCCGATCGCTCGACCGCGTGGTGCAGACCTCGGCCAAAGTGGGCACGAACCCCTACGGGAAACCGGCGATGGAGTTCACCCACGCCGGAGGCGTGGAAGGCATCGCCCGTGCGCTGGCGGATATGCTCGCGGAGGATATGGAGCGGCATTTCAACCGGGAGCTGTACGAAAGCCATGCCCCGAAGACCGCTCCGCGTCAGTACAGGGAACGGCAGACGGAGACGGTAAGTCCGCGACAGGCGCACGACGACATCGGACAGGCACGGAATACGGAGCTGTCCGGGCAAACGGCATTGCGGCAACACGGGAACCGAGAGATCGCACGGGAAATTCCTGCGACGGAGCGTGACGGCATCGGGCAGGAGCAAAAAGCAGAATTATCCGGCCAGACAGTCCGGCAGCAGACGCGGCAGGCAGCACCGTCCGTGGCGCAGGCTCCGGAAACTACGGCCGGTATATTCGACGACGAGCCGCCGTACCCTCCCGATCTCGATCCGTTCTGGCAGGCCATAGAAGACCATTGGTTTCCGGACGAGGCCGAGGCGAGAATCCGGACGGAAGAGGCCCTCCGCGCCGAAAGGCGGCAGACGGAACCTTCATCCGCGCAAACGACGCTCTTCCCGGACGCTCCGGCTTCGCCGCATCCTTCCCGGCAAACCGCCGGATTCCGGCGGCCGGCAACCTCCGTCCCTCTTCCCGAAACAACTCGCCGCGGCGGCCCGCGCCGAGCCGGAGAGATACTGCAAGAAGTGCTTTCCGACCTGCGGCAGAAAGCGGAACGGTATCAGGCCGGCCGGATGCAGGAACCCGCACCTTTCGATGAGCAGCCGGGGCCGTTCTGGCACCCTACCGAAGAGGAGTGGCGCGACCTTAACCGCTGGATGGAAGAACGGTATGCCGTTACGCAGGCCGCCTCCGACGGCTACCGGCTCGACCCCGAAACGGGAGAGATGATCCCCATAGAGGATGCCGAAGCGGAGGAAATACGGGACGAAGCGACCGTGCAGGCCGAGGGTGCCGCCATGCCGAACGAATCCCTGCCCCCTCTGCCTACGCAGGAAGCATGGCTGCCTGCCGGGCAGGATTGGGCGGAGTTCGGCGCGTGGCAGGAGGAGCGGGAGAGGCGGTTTATGGAAGAGTACCCGCCCTCGCCGGAAATGTACGGATATGCCGAACCCGCCGCACAGACGGAAGCGACCGTCGTTCCGAATGAGGATACCGGGGCTGCCGCGACGCCGGATGAACAGTCCGATACGGCAGAGTTGCGTGGGGAACCCGTCGTACAGGGTGTTCGGCCGGAAATATCCGAACCCGCGGTTATGGAACCCGCTGCACGGCGGACAGCAGCACACGCCCCTGCCTCGGCGCAACAGCCGCAGTCCGTGCAGGAAGCGGAACGGCCTGCCGGCAGCACGGTACGCCCGGCCGACGACGGGCGGGAAGAGGCGGCTGCGGAACCCGCTGCAACGACAGCGCAGGCACGAGCGGCCGGACAACCCTCGCAGGATGGGTTCGCAGGATCGCTGTTCAATGCTTTCGATACGCAGACCGAACCGGAGCCGGTGCTGAACGTACAGCAGGAACCGGTGCTTACGCTCTACGACCTGTTCGGGTTCTCAGCCGAAGAACGCAGTCAGGTGAACCGTCCCAAGAAGCGCGGCCCGAAACCTAAAGGCAAACGACAGGCAGCGGGGATGCCGCAGGTACGACACCGGCCTGCACAACAGGACTCGGCGACTTCTTCTCAGAAGGCGTCCAAGCCCGTACAAGAGGAGGAGCGTCCTCTGGACTGGCGGGAGAGGCTGATGCAAACCCAGCCGCATCAAGAGAAACGACAGCCGGCAGAGGTATCGACCGCCGTAACGGCGGAGCGCTCCGCAGGTACGTCCGCAGAAAATCAACCGAGAACGATAACCGGAAACAGGCAGGATGCGGCGAAGCCTGCGGCAGGGCGATCCGGCGTAGCCGGGCAGCCGCAGGCCGCGACCCGAACGGAATACGGAAGGGAGCGGCCGGAACCGTCACGCAAGGTTCCCGACAGTGCTGCGGACGGCAAATCAGGAGACAGGGCGCAGCTATCGGACGCATTGTCGCCACAGGCCGCTACGCCGCGCAATACGGCACACGGCGACGAAGCGGCCGAAGACCCGCTCGCACCCCGGCCTTTCAAGGGAGAACGGCCGGAACATTACCGCGACGGGACGCTCATCGTGGATAAAGAGAGCCGTGTAGGATACCTGAGCGACCTGAAAACCCTACGCCCGATGTTCCATCCGCTCGACCTGCCCGAAGAACAGCGGGTGAAAATGTCGCTCTATATCGAGGTGCGGGACACCTATTATCACCTCTACAACGTGGAGGCCGATACACTGGCCCCGCACCCCGCGCTGCGCGTAATGCTGAACAGCCTTTACGACAACTTCGTGGAGCGGTTCGGCCGGCTGAACGAACCGCAGAATATCGACCGGATACGGATGGATCCGGGAGCCGACGAGATACTCTCGCTGGAACGCTACACCGACGGTATCGTGAACAAGGCCGACATCTTCGACCATCCCGTCGCCTTCAATCCGGCGGAGATCGAAAAGACGGACGACGTGCATACGGCACTGGCGGCCAGCATGAACCGTTATGCGGACATCGATATCGAGTATATATCGGAACTTACAGGGACGAGCGAAGCGGAGGTGCTGGAACAGCTCAAAGGGCGTATCTACTTCAACCCCGACAGCGGGAAATACGAGATCGCCGAACGTGTCATCGCGGGCAACGTCATAGAGAAGGCCGACCGCGTCGAGCGCTTCCTCGACGAGAATCCGGATCACGAGGGCGCACGGGAGACCCTCGCGGCGCTGCGTGAGGCCACACCCAAACCGATCGCGTTCGAGGATCTGGACTTCAACTTCGGCGAGCGGTGGATACCTACGGGTATCTACGACAGTTACGCCTCGTGGCTCTTCGAAACGGAGGTTAAGATCGGTTACATCGCCGATCTGGACGAGTTCGGCATTACGGCCAAAGACGAGTACAATATCAAGATACAGAACCAGTATGCCGTTCAGGGAGAGTTCCGCCGTTATACCGGGCTGCACCTGATGAAACACGCCCTGCACAACACGATTCCGGACATCACCAAAAAAGCCCGCAAACTGATCGACGGCGAGTGGAAAGAGGTAAAGGTACGCGACGGGGAGAAGATACAGCAGGCCAACATCAAGATCGACGAGATCCGCAGCGGTTTCACGGACTGGCTGTGCGACCAGTCCGCCGACTTCAAGGAGCGTCTGGCCGACATGTATAACCGCAAGTTCAACTGTTTCGTGCGCCCGAAGTACGACGGTTCGCACCTGACCTTTCCCGGCCTCGACCGCAAGGCGCTGGGCATCGAAGACCTCTATCCGAGCCAGAAGGACGCTATTTGGATGGATATTCTGCTGGGCGGCGGTATCGTGGACCACGAGGTCGGCGGCGGCAAGACGCTTATCATGTGCTGCGGAACCTACGAGAAAAAACGCATCGGACTGGTGAACAAACCGATGATTACGGGACTGAAAGCCAATATCCATGAGATCGCCAAGACGTTCTGCACAGCGTATCCGATGGCCCGCGTGCTCTATCCGGGCCGCGAGGATTTCACGCCGAAGAAGCGCGAGCAGATATTCCGGCAGATCAAGAACAACGACTGGGATGCGGTGATCCTCTCGCACGAGCAGTTCGGCATGATCCCGCAGTCGCCCGAAATCCAGCAGGAGATCTTGCGGGCGGAACTCGACAGCGTAGAACAGAACCTTATGCTGCTCAAGGCGCAAGGCAAGAGCGTATCGAAACGTATGCTGACCGGCTACCTCAAGCGCCAGCACAATCTGGAGGCCAAACTGCAAAAGATTCAGTACGCCCTCGACCACCGCAAGGACGATGCGGTGGACTTCCGCCGTATGGGTATCGACCACCTCTGCGTGGACGAGAGCCACAAATTCAAAAATCTGATGTTCAACACGCGGCACGACCGCGTGGCGGGCCTCGGCAACCCCGACGGAAGCCAGCGGGCACTCAACATGCTCTTTGCCCTCAGAACCATACAGGAGCGCACGGGGCGCGATCTGGGGGCGACATTTCTGTCGGGGACGACCATTTCCAACTCCCTCACGGAGTTGTATCTGCTGTTCAAATACCTGCGTCCGAAGGCGCTCGACCGGCAGAACATCCGCACCTTCGACGCATGGGCCGCCGTATTCGCCAAAAAGAGCGTCGATTACGAGTTCTCGGTCACCAACCAGATCGTGCAGAAGGAACGGTTCCGCTATTTCATCAAGGTTCCGGAGCTGGCGGCTTTTTATTCGGAAATTACGGATTTCCGCACGGCCGAGGACATCGGTATCGACCGCCCGCGTAAGAACGAGATACTGCACAACATCCCGCCCACGCCCGACCAGCAGGCGTTTATCGACAAGCTGGTGCATTTCGCCAAGACGGGCGATGCCACCGTGCTGGGACAGGCACCCCTCACGGAAAGCGAGGAGAAGGCCAAAATGCTGATCGCTACGGACTACGCCCGTAAAATGTCGCTCGATATGCGTATGATCGACCCGGAGCTGTACGGCGATCATGTGGACAACAAGGCGAGCCACTGTGCCGCGCAGATCGCGCACTATTACCGTAAGTATGACCAGCATAAGGGTACGCAGTTCGTCTTCTCCGATCTGGGGACATGGAAGCCGGGAGACGAGTGGAACGTGTACGCCGAGATTCGGCGCAAGCTGGTCGAAGACCACGGCATTCCGGCTTCCGAGGTTCGTTTCATACAAGAGGCAGCCGGCAGCGAGGGCAAACGCAAGAAGATGATCGAAGAGATGAACACCGGACGCATCCGCATATTGTTCGGCTCGACCGATATGCTGGGTACGGGCGTGAACGCCCAGAGGCGGTGCGTGGCGATCCACCACCTCGACAGTCCGTGGCGGCCCTCGGACTTGGAGCAGCGCGAAGGACGCGGCATCCGCAAAGGCAACGAAGTGGCCAAGCTCTACGCCGACAATCAGGTGGACGTAATCATCTATGCCGTCGAAAAGTCGCTCGACGCCTACAAGTTCGGGCTGCTGCACAACAAGCAGCTCTTCATCCGCCAGCTCAAACACAATAATCTGGGAGTGCGTACCATCGACGAGGGCGGTATGGACGAAGGCAGCGGCATGAACTTCTCGGAATATGTGGCCGTGCTGTCGGGCAACACCGACCTGCTGGAAAAGGCGCGCCTCGAAAAGAAGATCGCGGGGCTGGAGAGCGAGCGTCAGGCGTTCATCCGCGGTAAGTCGTCGAGCCGCAGCCAGTTGGAACATACGCTCGGGGAGATCGAAAAACTCGACGACAAGATCGGGCGCATCGAAAAAGACCTCGAAGCCTTCAGAAGCCGTGCGGAACTCAACGAGGACGGTTCGTACCGCAACCGTATCACGCTGGACGGGGTGGAGAGCAACGACCCGCAGTTCATCGGCAAACAACTGAACCATATCGCAAAAACCGTCGATACGGGAAGCGGGGAGAAGCGTATAGGCTCCATCTACGGGTTCGAGATCATCGTCAAGAGCGAAAAGAGCATGAAGGAGGATTTCGAGTCCATTCGCAACCGCTTTTATGTGCGGGGAGAAGGAGAATACCTCTACCAGTACAACTACGGCAATCTGGCCGGAGACCCGCGCACGGCGGCGCTCAACCCTCTGCACGCGCTGGGTACGATCGAACCGACGCTGGAGAAATTCCGCAAGGAGCGCGCCTCGCTGGAAAAGGACGTGCCCCAGCTCCGGCAGATCATCGAGGGTACATGGCGCAAAGAAGCCGACCTCGCGGCTTTGAAAAAAGAGATGGAACGACTCGACCGGCAGATACAACTCGCGCTCAAACCCGTAGGCAGCGACCGTGACGGCGAAGAGGCTGGAGAGCAGCAGGAACAGCGTCAGGAGAAGGACGCGCGACGGGAAGCACCTGCCGCCGATGACCTACAACGGCATATTCCCGCACGCCTGCGGCAGATCGCCGATGCCTCCGGCGGACGTATCGTCATCGGGGGCGTGCCGCCCCGCACGGACGATGATTTTTCATCCAAAAAAATCAAACTATAAACAGGAAAGCCTTGCATTTTATCCTTGCAAGGCTTTCCCGTTTCATCGGTTATCGGTGTCCCGATCAGAGTGTTTATTCCTTATCCGAACCAAGCGGCGGCAGTCCGATCGTGTCCTCGATCAGTCCATCGGGATTCTTGTCCAGAAAATTCTGGCCCGATACGACACTGTGCCCCAACTCCCGTTCCGTCTCCTTGCGGGCCACTCCGGCGACGTTGCCGCCGCGCCGGGCGACCCGTTTGCTTTCGGCGAACGTATCGGGTTTCTCCTGCTGTGAGATTTCGGTCGTCACCCGTTCGCCCAGCATCGTGAAGATCAGCTCCAAATCGGTCATGTGGTCACGCAGGTTTTGGCCCTTTTTCGTCAGCCCCTTGATCGCCCTGTGTTCCGAAGGCGTCACGCCAAATGTCGCACGCGCGATCTCCGCCGTCAGGATAGCGAAATCCCTCTCTTCCCGAATGCCGCGCTCTTTCCATTCATCCGTCAGGTTCTGCCGTATGGCGATGCCCCGCAGCCGTTTGTCGATCCAATCCTTCGGATAACCTTTGGCCTCGTAAACGGCCTTCATGCGTTCCTGCGCCAGCTCAGGGTTCTCGATCTCCTGCACACGCTCATATCCGACCTGTGCCAGCCATTGCTTGAATGGCTCGGCCTTCGGAGAGGGGATCGACTGGATGATACGAAACAACCCTTTAACATCGGCAGCCTGAACAGACCTCCGGCGACCATCGGCGGCGATCATCGCAACTGGGGTACAAATTGTACCCCAGTTGCGATTAAGCAAGGGATCGCGTTGCCGCATACGCTTGATATACTGTTTGACATCTACGCTGTCCGTCAAAAATTCAACGACATCGGCAATGGAAAAATACCATTGCTCATTCATCCATGCGCGGCGGATCTGCTTGTCCTGAAAAACGACGATCTTACTGTCTGCCATAACGAATTTATTTTATTTTTCCGAACCGCTGCACACGACCGACTGTCGGAGCGGACGGAATGCGAACTATTTCACTTTGGCAGCAAAGGCTTTCGAGGGCTTAAAGGCCGGGATCGTATGGGCAGGAACGATCATCGTCGTATTCTTGGAGATGTTACGCGCCGTTTTGGCCGCCCGATGTTTCAGCAGGAACGTGCCGAAACCGCGTAGGTAAACATTCTCACCGCCGATCAGGGAGTCCCGGAGCTGCTCCATGAATCCTTCCACTACACTCGTTACGATTCCTTTCTCAATGCCGGTCTGCTCCGCGATCCGGCTTACGATGTCAGCCTTTGTCATATCCTTATCGTTTATAGGTTCATTATGATTTATTCCGGTTGCGCTTCGGGCAGGAACGCCGCGAAGATTCTGCGCAGTTCCTTTTCCGATAACCGGTTGCTGCGGATCGTTACCACGCCCTCTGCCGCCTCGGCTGTCAGACGGCCTCCCGTTACGGCACGGCCATCCGCCCCGACATAGAAAGCCGAAGGGTCTGCCTCGACCGCCCGCCGCAATATCCGGTCGCATTGTCTTGTTTCGATCGTCAACTTCGCCATAATTCCAATCAGCAGTGCAAAGATACTCTTTTTTCCGCCAGTTCGCAGCGTCATGTCCGTTCTCTGTGCCAACGGCTGCCATGCCGACGCCAACGGCTGCCACGGCGGCACCGCACCGCCGTCCGCAATCCGCATCGTCTTAAATTAGCGTAGAACCATTTAATAACGAGTCGATTATGTCGCAGGAAGACGATCTGAGGGGTTTGGCCAAGGTCATGGATTTCATGCGGGCCCTGAGTATTTTATTCGTGGTAATCCACATCTACTGGTACTGCTACGGGCAGATTCTGGCGTGGAACGTCGATATAGGCGTGATAGACGGGATTCTGCTCGGCTTCGACCGCACGGCGGGACTGTTCGGCAGCATACTCTACACCAAACTTTTCGCCGTGCTCTTTCTCGGCCTCTCGTGTCTCGGTACCAAAGGGGTCAAGGAGGAGGAGATCACATGGCGCCGGATCATCGCGGCGCTCGCGGCCGGCTTCGTACTCTTCTTTTTCAACTGGTGGCTGCTCGACCTGCCACTGCCGCTGTCCGCCGTCACGGGGTTCTACATCCTGACGCTATCGGCCGGATATATCTGCCTGCTGATGGGCGGCGTGTGGATGAGCCGGCTGTTGAAGAACGACATGATGGACGATCCTTTCAACAACGAGAACGAATCGTTCATGCAGGAGACGCGCCTTGTCGAGAACGAATACTCGGTGAACCTACCGACGCGGTTCTACTATAACAAGCGGTGGCACAACGGCTTCGCCAACGTCGTAGTGCCGCAGAGAGCCTGTATCTGCGTCGGCGTTCCGGGGTCGGGCAAGAGCTACGCCGTCGTCAATCAATTCATCAAGCAGCAGATCGAAAAGGGGTACACGATGTACGTCTACGACTTCAAGTTTCCCGACCTCGCGGAGATCGCCTACAACCACCTGCTGATGCACCAAGAAGGCTACAAGAAGGTACCGACCTTCTACGTCATCAATTTCGACGACCCGCGTCGCTCGCACCGCTGCAACCCGATCAACCCCTCCTTTATGAACGACATCTCGGACGCCTACGAGAGCGCCTATACCATCATGCTGAACCTGAACAAGACATGGGTGCAGAAGCAGGGCGATTTCTTCGTCGAAAGCCCGATCATCCTCTTCGCCGCCGTGATCTGGTTCCTGCGCATCTACGACGGGGGACGGTACTGCACCTTTCCGCATGCCGTCGAGTTTCTGAACAAACGCTACGAGGACATCTTCCCGATTCTGACGAGCTATCCGGAGCTGGAAAATTATTTGAGTCCCTTCATGGATGCGTGGCTCGGCGGGGCGCAGGATCAGTTGCAGGGCCAGATCGCCTCGGCCAAAATCCCGCTCTCGCGCATGATCTCCCCGCAGCTCTACTGGGTCATGTCGGGCGACGACTTCACGCTCGACATCAACAACCCCGACGATCCGAAGGTACTGGCGGTGGGCAACAACCCCGACCGGCAGAACATCTACGGCGCGGCCCTCGGGCTGTACAACAGCCGTATCGTAAAGCTCATCAACAAGAAGGGGCAGCTCAAATCGTCGGTCATCATCGACGAGCTGCCGACGATCTACTTCAAGGGCCTCGACAACCTGATCGCCACGGCCCGGAGCAACAAGGTGGCCGTGCTGCTCGGATTCCAAGATTTCAGCCAGCTCAAACGCGACTACGGCGACAAGGAGGCCGCCGTGGTGATGAACACCGTGGGCAACATCTTCTCCGGGCAGGTGGTGGGCGAAACGGCCAAGATGCTCTCGGAGCGGTTCGGCAAGGTGCTGCAAAAGCGACAGAGCATGACCCTGAGCCGCAACGACAAATCGACCTCCATATCGACGCAGATGGACAGCCTGATCCCGGCCTCGAAGATCTCGACGCTCACGCAGGGGATGTTCGTCGGGGCCGTGGCCGACAGCTTCGAGCAGCCTATCGAGCAGAAGATATTCCACGCCGAAATCGTCGTGGACAGCGCGAAGGTCAAGGCCGAGACGGCCCGCTACGAGAAGATACCCATAATCACCGATTTCACGGACGAGAACGGCGCGGATCGCATGCAGGAAACGATCAAAGAGAACTACGACCGCATCAAGGCCGAAGCCGCGGAGATCGTCGATAAGGAACTCGACCGCCTCCGCAAAGACCCCGTGCTGTGCAAGCTGCTCCCGCCGGAGCAAGGATCATAAAAAGACGGAATTGTGTCAAAACGCAGATTTTTGATACATTCCTATCTCGGTCAGGGTTTAGTAAGATAGCGAGCGTGCAGAAAAGAGCAAGTATTTTATTTACAGTATATTAGTTCTCTGTTTTGCATATGCTTGGAGTAATAGAAACAGCAAAACCGGGCAGGTTTAACGGTAAGTTCAGCTACTTATCCGTCACTTGTCCGAAATGCTTTGTTTTTTGCAAAATATTATTTTTCAACAATTTACATCGAACTTCCGCATAACAAATAACTTGCCTTAACGTTTGACAGACCTTCAATGTTCGAGTTATCATGCAACGCAGCGCTTTCCAAGTCTTTTTCTACGTAAGAAGGCTGTCGGAAAAATACGGTCAGGTCCCCATTATGGTTCGGTATCACGATCAATGGCACGATGTCGCGGTTTGGCTGCAAACTCTCCGTTCGCGCCTCACTCTGGGATGCCAAGGCTAACCAAAGCGGCAGGCAAAAGCCTCGAAGCCCAGCACATCAACGAAAAGCTGGAAAATATCAAGACCAATATACCGGTAAATGGGATCAACGCCTCTGCGATCGGAATTCGTATGTCACGGCCGAAAAGATCCGCAACGCCAGCCTCGGTATGGGCGATGA
>ENA-ORMO01002217-ORMO01002217.1-human-gut-metagenome-genome-assembly--contig:-NODE-2217-length-16344-cov-8.018049_pt1 | contig 16344 bp, 10 predicted proteins | sample MGYA00242106_ERZ509001 | MGnify/ENA primary metagenome ERZ509001 (study PRJEB26280, sample SAMEA2338736) | human gut metagenome | biome: human gut; feature: human-associated habitat; material: faeces... | reverse complement strand
AGCAGGCTGCTGAAAAAAGAGTATCCGGAAATCCGGGAAAAACTTTGGAAAGAAGTATTCTGGAGTCAGAGTTTCTGCCTTTTGACGGCAGGAGGCGCACCAGTTGAAGTAATCCGTCAATACATCGAAACCCAGGGAGAGAAAAAGCATTGAACATAGCATATCGTTTCCGGATCTATCCAACAGAAGAACAGAAGATACTTCTGGGAAAAACATTTGGCTGCTGCCGTTTTCTGTATAACCAGATGCTTAATGACAAGATCCGGGAGTATAAAAAGACGAAAAAACTGTTAAAAAATACACCAGCCATGTATAAAAAGGAGTATTCATTTCTGAAAGAAGTAGATTCGCTGGCACTGGCAAATGTTCAGCTTCATTTGGAGAAAGCATATAAGAATTTTTTCCGTGATCCCAAGGTTGGATTTCCACGTTTCAAGTCAAAACATCACTCCAAAAACAGCTACACAACAAATGTAGTCGACGGAAATATTCTGGTAGAAGATAAGCGGATCCGGCTTCCCAAATTAAAATGGATCTCCATGAAAAAACACAGGGAGCCTGCAGAAAACTGCTGTCTGAAATCAGTGACAGTCAGTATGGAGCCGTCCGGAAAGTATTTTGCAAGTCTGCTGTATGAAGGATACAGCTGCGAAAACCAAGCAGCAGATGAAGATTACAGCAATGCCAAAATACTGGGGATTGATTATGCGATGCAGGGGATGGCAGTGTTTTCAGAAGAGATTGAACTTGAAAAAGCAGGATTCTTCAGAAGAAATGAAAAAAGGCTGGCAAGGGAGCAGCGTAAACTGTCGAGATGTGTAAAAGAAAGCCGCAATTATGTGCGGCAGAAAAAGAAAGTTGCCAGGTGCCATGAAAAAATACGAAACCAGAGAAAGGATTATCTGCATAAACTGAGCCGCAGGATCACAGACCAGTACGATATAGTCGCGGCAGAAGATATTGATATGAAAGCAATGGGCCAGTGCCTGCACTTTGGGAAAAGTGTACAGGATAATGGATACGGGATGTTCCGGAATATGCTGGATTATAAGCTTACCTGGAAGGGAAAGAAATTAGTAAAGATAGACCGCTTTTTCCCTTCAAGCAAAAAATGCAGTAAATGCGGAAAGATAAAAAAAGAGCTGGGATTATCCGAAAGAGTATACCGCTGCACGTGTGGAAATGAGATGGACAGAGATCGAAATGCAGCGATCAATATCCGTGAAGAGGCAAGAAGGATGCTGGCAGTATAAACTGTCCGTATCCGGACAATAAGTAAGAAAATGCGCCCGTGTCCGGGCAAAAGAATCGCGGGGCACGCGAGGATAGCTTGTAGATACTTGGCTCAGTAGAGTCATTGAGCAAGAAGCCCCCACTTCAAAATCTGGGATTTAAGTGGTGGGAGCATGTCACATGATACGATCTGAACAATATAAATCATGAAGGGATTTGATCTTCAAATGGAAATTATGTTAGTTCTGATAATTGCTATATTTACAGCGATTTTTTTCAGATGCATTTTTGAATGGACGATAAATAAATGTTCAGCAATGGAGTCTGTAGATGCGTTTGTTGTAGCAAAACAACAGGGAATGATCCAACAGCAGATACCAAATGCAGGTGATGCTACAGGTGGACATGGTTTTACACTACAGGAACAACCCTGGTATAAAATCACTTTCCGCATGACTGACAGCACAGAAAAGGAATTTAATGTTGATAATTTGATACTCAAGATCCTTTCACCTTGGTAGTATAAGTTGAGAATTACGATTGGAATGAAAAACCTCCATAAATCAATATTGTTCGTTCTATTTTCAGTAACACATTTCGCAATGCGAAAAATAAGTTGCTGAACAGTCGTTGCCTATATTATAATGAAGCTATAGCACCCTGTTAAATAATACATTTGAGAAAGTTCAACTTTCACGCTCTGTTGAGCCGGATCAATATACATTATTTACGAGGAGTGCTGCAGGTACAATAAAAAACGGACAAGAGGCAGACTGATATGGAAAATAAACTGGAACATTTAAAAGAATATCTGAAGGGACTTGGCAGTGTAGCAGTTGCTTTCTCAAGTGGAGTGGATTCTACATTCTTATTAAAAGTAGCTCATGATGTGCTGGGTGATAAGGCGATTGCGATTACGGCTCAATCCTGTTCTTTCCCGAAAAGAGAGCTGAATGAAGCGAAGGCATTCTGCGAGAAAGAGGGGATTCAGCATGTGATCTGCCAGTCTGAGGAATTGGAGATTGAAGGATTTTCAAAGAATCCTCCGAACAGATGTTATTTATGTAAAAAAGAACTGTTTGAGAAGATTGGCGATATTGCAAAAAAGAATGGGATTGAATATATTGCAGAGGGATCAAATATGGATGATAACGGCGATTACAGACCAGGTCTGATCGCCGTAAAAGAACTTGGAGTTAAGAGCCCGCTACGTGAGGCGAAGCTGACAAAAGCAGAGATTAGAGAATACTCAAAGGAATTGGGACTTCCTACCTGGGATAAGCAGTCATTTGCCTGTCTGTCCTCCAGGTTTGTCTATGGAGAGACCATCAGTGAGGAAAAGCTTGGAATGGTTGAGAAAGCAGAGCAGCTTTTACTTGACTATGGATTCCATCAGGTACGTGTCCGTATTCACGGTTCACTTGCAAGAATTGAGATCATGCCGGAGGAATTTCCGAAACTTCTGGAAAAAAATGTCCGAGAGGATATTGCAAAGAAATTTAAGGAGTATGGATTCACTTATGTGACCATGGATATTCTGGGATATCGTATGGGAAGTATGAACGAAACACTTGGCGAAAATGACAAAACGACTGCAGATAGCAGCCTTAGGGGTAAAAACGAATGACAGTAAAAGAGAGAATAGCAGCACTTCGTGCACGCATGAAAGAGACAGGAATTGATGCATATCTGATTCCTACAGATGATTTTCATGGTTCAGAATATGTAGGTGAATATTTCAAATGCAGAAAATATATCACAGGATTTAGCGGTTCTGCAGGTACTGCGGTGATCATGCAGGATATGGCAGGATTATGGACGGATGGACGTTATTTTATCCAGGCTGCAGATCAGCTGGAGGGAACAGGAATTACTTTATTTAAAATGGGTGAACCGGAAGTTCCCACAGTTCATGAATTTCTGAAAAAAAATCTGACACAGGGAATGTGTCTGGGATTTGACGGACGTACTGTCAGCTCAAAAGAGGCAGCAGAATTGGAGAAAATGCTGGATGAAAACGGTGTGTCTCTCAGTGTTGATCACGATCTGGCAGGCGATATATGGGAAAACCGTCCGGTACTTTCCTGTGAACCGGTTACAGAGCTGGATATAAAATGGGCAGGAGAATCCAGAGCTGATAAATGCGCAAGAATCCGCAAAGCAATGGAGAAGAAGGATGCAGATTTATTTGTACTGACTTCTCTGGATGATATTGCCTGGCTGTTAAATATACGTGGGGGAGATATCCACTGTTGTCCGGTGGTTCTTTCTTATCTTGTAATGACAAAAACAGAGATCAGACTTTTTGCAAATGAGAAAGCCTTTCAGACAGACGTACTGGAAGCGCTGGAAAAAGATGGTGTGACCCTTTTTCCCTATGACAGTATCTATGAGTATGTGAAAACATTTAAAAAGGACAAAAAAGTTCTTCTCTGCAAAAAGAAAGTCAACAGTCGTCTGGTTAGCAATATTCCGGCAGACACCCGGATTCTGGATGAAGAAAATCTTACACTTCTTCCCAAGGCAACGAAGAATCCTGTTGAGGTGGAAAATGAACGCATTGCGCATATCAGAGACGGAGTTGCAGTTACAAAGTTCATATACTGGTTAAAGAAGAATGTTGGAAGGATTCCGATCACAGAATTAAGTGCAGCAGAAAAGCTGTATGAATTCCGTTCGGAACAGGAGGATTTCATAGATAACAGTTTTGATCCGATTATTGCCTATGGAAAGCATGCTGCTATTGTACATTATTTTGCAACACCCGAAACAGATATTCCTCTGGAACCATCCGGCTTTCTTCTGGCAGATACAGGAGGACATTATAAAGAGGGAACTACTGATATTACCCGTACTGTTGTCATGGGACCGACTACTGAGGAAGAGAAAAAGTACTTCACAGCAGTTTTGCGGGGAACTCTGAATCTGGGAGCTGCCAGATTTCTTCATGGCTGTACTGGTGTAAATCTGGATATTCTGGCGAGAGAGCCGTTGTGGGAAATGGGAGAGGATTTTAAACATGGAACCGGTCATGGAGTAGGATATCTTCTGAATGTCCATGAAGGACCCAATAGCTTCCGATGGAAAATTGTTCCGGGTGGAAGTGCAGTGCTGGAGGAGGGAATGATCACCTCTGATGAGCCGGGATATTACAGAGAGGATGGATTTGGAATCCGTCATGAAAATCTGATGGTCTGTAAAAAAGCTGAAAAAACAGAGTATGGTCAGTTTATGTGCTTTGAATTTCTGACTATGGTACCTTTTGATCTGGATGGAGTGGTGCCGGAACTGATGAGTGTCCGGGAACGTAACCTTCTCAATGATTACCATGCACAGGTATATGAGAAGATTTCTCCGTATTTGAACGAAGAAGAAAAAGAATGGCTGAAAGATGCTACCCGGGCAATCTGATAAAAATAAAAAAACATTTTACAAAATCAAAAAGAGGAACAGCCGTGATGGACAGCTGTTCCTTTTTGATTTATTATCTGGCTTGTTTTATTCAGAAACTTTTGCAAACTGGCTGTTATATAAAGTATGGTAAAATCCACCTTTTGCAATCAGCTCATCATGAGTACCCTGCTCAATGATACTTCCGTCTTTCATAACAAGAATCAGATCTGCATTTCGGATGGTTGAAAGCCTGTGAGCTACGATAAAGCTTGTTCTTCCCTCCATCATTCGTTCAAACGCTTCCTGAATTTGTAATTCTGTTCGTGTATCAATACTGGAAGTGGCTTCATCCAGGATCAGCATCGGAGGCAGACAGAGCATAACTCGTGTGATACACAGCAGCTGTTTCTGTCCCTGGCTTAAGCTGTCTTCGTTGAGTATGGTGTCCAGTCCTTTAGGAAGCCTCCGGATAAATTCCCAGCTGTGGGTAAGCTTGGCTGCTTCGATGATTTCAGTATCTGTAGCTTCCGGTTTTCCAATCGAGATATTGTCGCGGACAGTTCCGTTTTTGATCCATGTTTCCTGAAGCACCATACCATAGCTGCTTCTGAGAGAATGGCGGGTAATGTCTCTGATCGGTTTGCCGTCAACGGAAATAGATCCGGCATTTACATCATAGAATCTCATCAGAAGGTTGATAAAGGTTGACTTACCGCATCCGGTAGGTCCTACAATGGCAACGCGCATACCTGGTTTTACATGGAGATTAAAGTCCTCAATCAGTTTCTTTGATTCATCATAATGGAAGCACACATTCTTAATATCTACTTCACCCTTTACATCTTTCAGTGTCTCAGAAGCCTCTGCAACTTCCGGTTCCTCCTCCAGCAGATCGAAGATTCTGCCTGCACAGGCAAGAGCATTCTGAAGTTCTGTAACAACGGAACTGATATCATTGAATGGTTTCATATACTGGTTGGCATAGGAGAGAAGTACGGAAAGTCCTCCGACTGTCAGTCTGCCTCCAGGGATAATGAATGCACCCACCAGTGCAACACAGGCATAAATAATATTATTGACAAAACGGGTGGAAGGGTTAGTCAGGCTGCTGTAAAAAACAGCCTTCAGACTGCATTCCTGTAATTCTTCGTTAACCTTTGCAAAGCGTTCAGAAGATTTTTCCTCATATCCAAAAGCCTGAACAACTTTCTGGTTTCCAATCATCTCTTCGATGAGAGCAGTCTGACGTCCTCTGGCATCGCTTTGCTTCCGGAACATCTGGAAGGTATGGGAAGAAATAAATTTGGCCACCAAAAAGCTTACGGGGGTCAGGACAATGACCATCAATGTAATCCAGAAGTTTTTGGAGAACATGAAGATCAGTGTTCCGATGATCGTTACGATTCCGGAAAAAAGCTGGGTAAATCCAAGCAGCATACCATCGGATAGAATATCTGTATCTGCGATAATACGGCTGATGATATCTCCGGTACTGTGTCCGTCAAGGTAAGAGAGGGGAAGTACCTGAATGTGTCGGATGGCTTTGGCACGGATATCCTTTACTGTCTGGTAGGTCATGCGGTTATTGATCACATTCATAAGCCACGTGGCAGCAGAAGAGAGGATGACCATTACAAGGATACGTGACAGGTAATACCACATCATTTCGAAGTTTACCTGATGTTGGGCAATGACCTGATCAATGGCATTTCCGAACAGGATCGGGACATACAGCTGAAGGATAACGGAAACTGCTGCCAGTATGATACTGAGGATCAGCAGGAAACGGTATCTTCCGATGAAACGCAGTACTTTAAAAAAGGTTTCGCTGCTTTTGCTTTTAGCAGGATCTTTTATTGTTGATCTGCTCATACAGTCACCTCCTTCATTATATTACCTGCAGATACAGAGGAGTATCTGGCTCTTTCTTCCGGAAACTGAGAGAAGTAGATTTCCCGGTAAGTGTCACAGGTACGCAGCAATTCAGCATGAGTACCCTTACCTGCCAGAGTACCGTTATCAAGGACAAGGATCAGGTCTGCCTGCTGAATGCTGGAGGAACGCTGGGATACCAGAAATGTAGTTACCTTCCAGTCAAGTCTGTTGAGAGACCTACGCAGTGCTGCATCAGTGGCAAAGTCCAGGGCACTGGCGCTGTCGTCCAGGATCAGGATCTCAGGTTTCTTTACCAGGGCACGGGCAATGGTAAGTCTTTGTTTCTGACCGCCGGAAAGGTTTTTGCCGTTCTGTTCCAGCATAAAATCAAGCTGTCCCGGTTTACCCTCTACCACCTCTTTTCCCTGTGCTGTGGTAAGTGCCTGCCACAGATCCTCGTCAGAGGCATCTTCCCGACCCCATTTCAGATTGTCCCGGATAGAGCCTTTGAAAAGAGCTGCCTTCTGGGGAACAACGCCGATTCTGGAGCGGAGATCATTTCTGGTGTAATTCTCAATATTCTGACCATTCAGCAGGACAGTTCCGTTGCTGGCATCATAGAATCTGGAGATCAGATTCACCAGAGTGGTCTTTCCGCTTCCTGTACCACCAATGATACCTACTGTTTGTCCCTTTTTGACAGAAAAACTGATATGGGAAAGACTGGGGGCACCGGCTTTGCTGTACGCAAAGGTTACATCATCGAATACGACGGCATTTTCTGAAAGAGATGTATCAGCAGTTGCTGCTGTAAGGTCTTTCGTTGTCTGAGCAGAATCAGAACAGGATACAGTAGTGGCAGCCGGGTAATCCATAGTAGATTTCACTTTCAGGATATCTGCCACACGTCCTGCGCAGGCTGCAGATTTGTTCAGGGTGATGATCAGGGAGGCAAGCTTGATCAGTTCCACGATCATCTGAGCCATATAGTTATAAAGGGCAACAACCTGTCCCTGCTGCATACCGCCAAGATTTACTTCTACTCCTGCTTTCTGGATCAGAATAACAGTAGCAATATTGATCAGTACGTAAGTGACCGGATTTAACAAAGCGGAAAGCTTTCCTACAAAGAGATTTAACTTTGTCAGCTCCTGATTGCGGGTATCAAATTCTGCAACTGCCTCTTTTTCGCGGCAGAATGCACGGATAACGCGGACGCCTGTAAGGTTTTCTCTGGTCAGTCCGGTTACTGTGTCCAGTTTTCCCTGTACTTTTTTAAACAGAGGAATACTGAGAAACATAATGACAAAGACAACCAGAAACAGAAACGGGATCGCAACAGCAAAAACCAGGGCACATTTAAAGTCAATGGTAAATGCCATGACCATGGACCCAAGTACGATAAACGGACTTCGAAGAAGAAGACGAAGCCCCATGTTCAGTCCGTTCTGGATCTGATTGATATCGTCGGTAAGTCTTGTGATCAGGGTGTCTGTTCCCAGGGTATCCAGCTCTGTAAAAGACAGATGCTGTACATGGTCATAAACTGCCTGTCTTAATTTAGTGGCAAAGCCCACGCTGGCTTTGGCTGCAAAGAACTGAGCTGTAATGCTGCTGGCAAGACCAAGAGCTGCCATTAAAATAAGAATAAAAAATCTCTGGACAATGTATTTGTTGTCATGGTTTGCAATACCTACATCAATGATCTGTGCAATGACGATAGGCACGATCAGGTCAAATACAACCTCCAGAAATTTAAAAAATGGCGCAAGGATGCTTTCTTTTTTGTAGTTTTTTAAATAAACTGCCAATGAACGCATTTTAAAAATTCCTTCCTTTCGTAAAAAATCTTTCCTATATTATTTCTTCCTTTTTTTGAAAAATAATACATTCAAAAGTGTATCATTTGAGACTTTTTTGTCAAGAAGAATGTGCAAAAACAGATGAACTTTGGAGAAAATTCGTTACTGTTCACTCCGTTCACAGTAACTTAGCCAAAATTCATTCCAGATTGCCTGCGGCAATGGAATTTTGGCTTGTATGTCTCGGGATTTTGGCATATTCATGCCAAAACACCTCGCAGAATAGTGGTGTGTGAACAGTAACGAAAATTCAACTTGACTTCCAAAAAAGATATTATTAAAATATTCCGTGGCACTATTTGTGCACTGACAATTGATAAATTATTATTACCATAATGAGGAAGAGACAGACTATGGAGATTATTGAGACATTTGGTCATTATGTGGAAAATCTGACGGATAAAAAGCCTCAGTCAGCCCGCTGGCTGTTAAAAACCGGCTGGGAGGCGCAGAATCTGAAGTTCCGTTATATGCAGGACAAGAGACTGATGCCTGCAGACAGGCATCTTGCAAACCTGATGATGGATACCATGCTGTGGCCCCTTCAGAAACCGGAAGATTCTGTTATTGTAAGTATTTTTACACCCTGCGAAATGATGCAGGAGGTGGGATTACATCCCTATAATGTAGAAGGATTTTCCTGCTATCTTTCTGCAAGCAAAGCAGAGAGGGCGTTTCTGCAGCAGGCAGAGAATCAGGGAATTGCAGAGACACTGTGCAGTTATCACAAGACATTTCTTGGTGCAGCGCAGAAAGGACTTCTGCCAAAGCCCAAATGTATTGTTTATACCAACCTGACCTGCGATGCTAACCTGCTCACCTTCCGTACCCTGGCAGATTTTTACCAGGTACCTGTATTTGCCATTGATGTACCATGGAATCAGACCACAGAGAATGTACAGTATGTGGCAGATCAGTTAAAGGATTTAAAAGTATTTCTGGAAAAAAATACAGGAAAAACAATCTCTGAGGACAGATTAAAGGAACGTCTTGCCTGCAGTAAGCGGACTCTGGAGAATTACAAAAAATATCAGCAGATGCGTGCAGACAGATATGTGCCCTCTGATCTGGTCACACCCTTGTATGCAGGAATGACAAATAATATCCTTCTGGGAACAGCAGAAGAAGAGAAGTATACACAGATGCTGCTTGAAGATATTAAAAAAGCACCGGCAGCGAAAGGAAAACATATTTACTGGATGCATACCATTCCATTCTGGTCGGATGCAGTGCGCCAGGAGCTTTGCTTCAATGAGAAGGCCCAGATTGTGGGATGCGAACTTGCAGAAACCTGTGAGCCGGATTTTGATCCTGAGAAACCCTTTGAAGCAATGGCAGAAAGAATGGTCTATCATTCACTGAACGGAAGTGCACTTAGAAGGATTGAAGCCGGTATCCGACATGCGAAACAGGCAGGTGCAGATGGTGCCGTGTGGTTTGGGCACTGGGGCTGCAAGCACACCCTTGGTGCAGCACAGCTTGCAAAAAAGAAATTTGAGGAAGCCGGTCTGCCCCTTTTGATCCTGGATGGAGACGGGTGTGACCGAAGCCATGGAGGAGAAGGACAGACTTCCACCAGGCTGGGAGCTTTTCTGGAAATGCTGGGAGGTGCTGAGAATGAATAAAACTTATTATGTCTGTAAATACACCCCCATTGAGCTTCTGGAATCTCTTGGCGGGGAATGTGAGAACTTTAACCATATGCCGGATGGCTTTGACCTTGCAGATCAGGTTTCCCATCCCAATATCTGTGGTTTTGGAAAAACACTTCTGGAAGGAGTCATGGAGGGGAAAATCAAGGAACTTGTTCTGGTGAGCTGCTGTGATACCATCCGAAGTGTGTATGACATTTTGCTGGAAAGCGGTAAACTGGATTTCCTTTATATTTTGGATGTGCTTCACTGTGACAGTGCCTGTAGCAGAGAGCGTATGGCTGCACAGTTAAAAGGTCTGGCCAAGACTTATGCACAGTACAAAGGTACAGAGTTTGATGCCGGAAAATTCCGGGCTGCTTTTCATGTACAGGAAAAAAACACAAAGCCTCATATTGCAGTACTTGGTGCCAGAATGGGGCAGGAATTATTTGAAATGACCAGCAAGGCTATGCCCCTTCCTGTAGAGAATGATACCTGTGTGCATAACCGTTCTGTGGGAAATATACTTCCACCGGAGGGTGCTTCTTTTGATGAAATGATGGACTGGTATGCAGGAGAGCTTCTGGGGCAGATTCCATGTATGCGGATGATGGACCCGACAGGCCGTAAGAAGCTTTATAATGATCCGTCTGTTGCAGGAATTATTTATCATACAGTGAAGTTTTGTGATTTTTACAGCTTCGAATATGCTGAGATCAAGAACCATACAGATGTACCTCTTTTAAAAATTGAATCAGATTATACTATTCAGAGCAGCGGTCAGCTTCTTACCAGACTGGAAGCTTTTGCAGAGAGCATTCAGCCTGAAACACTGGAGCAGACCATAGATGGAGACACAAAAGGAGAGAGAAAAATGGGAAAAGGTTATTTCGCAGGGATTGACAGTGGTTCCACCAGTACAGATGTGGTGATTTTAAATAAAGATCATGAGATTGTGACCAGTATTATCCTGCCTACAGGAGCAGGAGCTGCTATCGGAGCAGACCGTGCCCTTGCAGAGGCATTGAAAGAGGTCGGATTGCAGAGAGAAGATATTGATGCGCTGGTTACTACCGGATACGGACGTACAGCTATTAAAAATGGTGATAAGAGTATCACAGAGATCACCTGTCATGCAAGGGGTGCGCATTTCCTGAATTCGGAAGTCCGTACTGTTATTGATATTGGCGGACAGGACAGCAAGGTGATCCGACTGGATGAGAACGGTGCAGTTGCAAACTTTGTTATGAATGACAAATGTGCGGCAGGAACCGGACGATTTCTGGAAATGATGGCACGTACCATGGAAATGAATCTGGATCAGATGAGCGAATGTGGGCTGGAATTCAAAGAAGATATTACAATTTCCAGTATGTGTACAGTATTTGCAGAATCAGAAGTTGTATCCCTGATCGCCCAGAATAAGGCAACAGATGATATTGTTCATGGTCTGAACAAGGCGGTTGCCGTAAAAACCGCAGCTCTTACCAGACGTGTGGGCGGTGAGGAGAAATATATGATGACCGGTGGTGTTTCTAAGAATAAGGGCCTGGTAAAGACGCTGGAAGAGAAGCTTGGAACAAAGCTGGTAATCAGTGACAAGGCACAGTTATGCGGTGCACTTGGCGCGGCGCTGTTTGCAGCTGATATGGCTGATGTATAAAAATTATTTAAATATCCAGGGATTTTACAAGGTGGAAATCTCTGGAATTTTTATACTTTTTTTATAAAAGTTTAATTTTCTATTGACGAGTTCAAATTTAAGAGCTATAGTATACCACAGTAACAGCAAATTAACGAGGTGAAGTTTGCAGGAAAGAGGAAGCCACACAAAAGGCTATACCCGCCGAAGGAGTAAAACTCTCAGGTTCCCTGGATGCAGGGAAGAACTGCAAATGGATCGTTTCTCTGGAGACACCCGTTAGATCGGGGGCCGAAGGTGCAAATAACACGAATTATCAATAGCTGCCCACAAATGGTTATCTGATTCGTGTCTTGAATCTCTCAGGCAAAAGGACAGAGGATGCTTTATCATCCCCGCTGATTCATATGAACTATATGAACAGTATTTTCTGAACTTCTGATTTTTGAAACGGTCTGTTATTACTTTGTTTCCCAGCTGTACAATATATTATACTTTTTAAAAGAAAAAGGAGATTTATTATTATGTGGGAAGCGATCAATTCTTTTTTGACAACAGTAGACAATCTGGTCTGGGGCGTGCCCCTTATGGTCCTGATTATGGCAGGTGGTATCCTGTTAACTGCCAGACTTGGACTTCTTCAGATACGAAGACTCCCCCTTGCATTAAAATGGATGTTTAAGAACGAAGAAGAAGGCGATGGTGAGATTTCCAGTTTCGCAGCTTTATGTACAGCACTGAGCGCCACAATCGGAACCGGTAATATCGTCGGTGTTGCAACTGCTGTCTGTGCCGGAGGTCCCGGAGCTTTATTCTGGATGATTCTTGCAGCATTCTTCGGAATGGCAACAAAATTTTCCGAAGGTCTTCTTGCAGTGAAATACCGTGTGGTAGCAGAAGACGGTCACAGCCTTGGTGGTCCTTTCTATTATATTGAGAAAGGTATGGGAACAAAATGGAAATGGCTTGCAAAGATTTTTGCATTCTTTGGTGTATGTGTAGGTCTTTTCGGAATTGGTACATTCAGCCAGGTAAATGGTATTTCCAGTGCAGTTCAGAACTTCTTTGATCCGAACAAATCAAACTGCGTAAATATTCCGTTCCTTGGAGAGTATTCCTGGGCAGTTGTAATTTCTTCTCTGATTCTTGCAGCCTGTGTTGCAGCAATCCTCATCGGTGGTCTGAAACGAATTGCAACAGTCAGCCAGATTATTGTACCGTTTATGGCGGTGATCTATCTGATCTTCAGTGTTGCGCTGATTCTTTTAAACATTACAGAGATCCCGGCAGCTATCGTAACAGTTGTGAAGGGAGCCTTTAATCCGTCAGCAGTGACAGGCGGTGTGGTAGGAACAATGATCGTATCTATGCAGAAGGGTGTGGCTCGTGGTATCTTCTCAAACGAAGCAGGTCTTGGTAGCGCACCTATCGCAGCAGCAGCAGCTCAGACAAAAGAGCCTGTACGTCAGGGTCTTGTAAGCATGACTGGTACATTTATTGATACGATCGTGATCTGTACAATGACAGGTCTTTCCATCGTACTGACAGGTGCATGGCAGGTAGAAGGTCTGGAAGGTGTTCAGGTAACAACCTATGCATTCCAGCACGGACTTCCGATTCCTGGACAGATTTCTTCATTTGTATTAATGATCTGTCTGGTATTCTTTGCCTTTACTACAATTCTTGGATGGGATTATTACAGTGAAAGATGTCTGGAATATCTGACAAACGGACATAAGAAGACAATCCTTACATATCGCTGGCTTTACATTCTGGCAGTATTCATCGGACCGTACATGACAGTAAGTGCTGTATGGACGATCGCAGATATCTTCAACGGACTGATGGCGATTCCGAATATGATCGCATTGTTCGTTCTGAGCGGTGTAGTTGTAAAAGAAACAAAAGCATTTTTTGATGCAAAGAAGCATAAAATGTAAAGAATTATAAAACGTAATAAAAGAAAAGAAAACAGTAAATCCTCTGATTGTGGAGTTTAACTTCCGGTCAGAGGTTTTTTGATGTTCAGTTATTGTTTGACTAAATATTTATTGGAATGTATGCAAATGACTGATTTGTGAAAAGAAATGACTGAATTTGGACGGAAATGGAAAATTAATTGATTTTGTGCAATCTCAACTAAAATCGGTCATAATTTTTATGAATTAGTTTGATTGACTTTGAATGAATATGACAGTATACTAAGGGTATAAACAAAAACAGTCATAAGCATGCAGAAACGACATGACAATATAAACGGGAGGAAAGAAGAGATGATTTACACAGTAACTTTTAATCCATCTCTGGACTACATCGTTTCAGTAGATGATTTTAAACTGGGACTGACAAACAGAACAAGTTCAGAGCTGATGCTTCCGGGTGGAAAAGGAATCAATGTTTCCACAGTCCTTATGAATCTTGGGATTGAGAACACTGCACTTGGATTTACTGCAGGGTTTATAGGGGAAGAAATTATCCGCAGATTACATGAGATGGGAGTGAAATCTGAGTTCATTCAGATCAGTGAAGGGGTTTCAAGGATCAATCTGAAACTGAAATCTATTGACGGAACCGAGATCAATGGTGCAGGACCGGTGATCAGCAAGGATAAAGTAGAGGAACTGATGAAGAAGCTGGAAGAGCTTGGAGAAGGTGATGTACTTTTCCTGGCAGGCAGCATTCCATCTTCCATGCCGGATGACATGTATGAACAGATCATGGCAAGGCTGGATGGAAAAGGTGTGATGATCGTAGTTGATGCCACAAAGGATCTTCTGGTCAATGTCCTGAAATATCATCCATTCCTTGTAAAACCAAATAATCATGAACTGGGCGAGATCTTCGGTGTGAAATTAAAAACAAGAAAAGATGTAATTCCTTATGGAAAGAAACTTCAGGAAAAAGGTGCAAGAAATGTGCTGATCTCCATGGCCGGCGAAGGTGCAGTTCTGGTAGCAGAGGATGGACAGGTATTTGAAGAACCTGCACCAAAAGGCAGGCTGATAAATGGTGTGGGTGCAGGAGATTCCATGGTAGCAGGATTCGTTGCAGGCTGGATGGAGAAGAAGGATTACGAACATGCATTCCACATGGGAATTGCAGCAGGAAGTGCAAGTGCATTTTCTGAAAATCTTGCAAGAAAAGAAGAAATAGAAGCGGTTTATCGTCAGATAACCGAAAAATAATAAAGGGGGAAGAAAAGATGAGAATAACAGACCTGCTTGACAGACGAAGCGTATCGTTAACAGCTGCTCCGAAAACAAAGTCAGAAACTCTGGATATGGCAGTTGATCTGATGGTAAAGAGTGAGAAGATCAGCAATCGTGAGGCTTATCGTAAACAGGTATATTTAAGAGAAGAAGAGAGCACAACAGGTATTGGCGAGGGAATTGCTATTCCTCATGGTAAATGTGATGCAGTTAAGAAGCCGGGACTTGCGGCAATGGTCATCAAAAATGGTGTAGAGTTTGAGGCACTGGATGATGAACCTGTAACCTTATTATTCCTGATCGCAGCGCCGAATACAGAGGATAACATTCACCTGGATGTACTCAGCAAGCTCTCTGTGATGCTGATGGATGAGGAGTTTACAGAATCTCTTCGCAATGCATCGTCTGTAGATGAGTTTATGGAAATTATTGACAAAGCTGACGATGAGAAAAAAGATATTGATGAGAGACTGGCAGATACCGGATCAACAGAAGGAACACAGGCTAAGATCCTTGCTGTTACTTCTTGTCCTACCGGTATCGCACATACGTACATGGCAGCAGAAGGAATTGAAAAAGCTGCAAAAGCAAAGAACTGTTTTATAAAGATCGAAACCCGCGGATCCGGCGGTGCAAAGAATGTGCTGACAGATCAGGAGATTGCTGATGCAGACTGTATTATTGTCGCAGCAGATGCCAAAGTTCCCATGGAACGTTTCGATGGTAAAAAAGTGATCGAATGTCAGGTATCCGACGGAATCAGTAAAGCAGATCAGCTCATTGACAGAGCAATCAATGGGGATGCACCGGTCTACCACGCAGCAGCCGGTTCCCAGACATCTTCTGCCGGTAACAAATCCGGCGGCAGTGTAGGACATAAGATCTATATGCAGCTGATGAATGGCGTATCTCATATGCTTCCGTTGGTTGTAGGCGGTGGTATCCTGATCGCCATTGCGTTCCTGATCGATGGATTAAGTGTAGATTTAAGTGCGCTTCCGGCAGATCAGAGAGCAAACTTCGGTACCATTACTCCGGTAGCGGCTCTGTTTAAAGGCATCGGTGGTACAGCATTCGGATTTATGCTTCCGATCCTTGCCGGATTTATTGCAATGGCAATCGGTGACAGACCGGCACTTGCACTTGGTCTGGTAGGCGGTATGATGGCAGCCAACGGTAAATCTGGTTTCCTTGGAGCTTTGCTTGCAGGCTTTGCAGCCGGATATATTATTCTTGGACTTCGTAAATTATGTGATAAACTTCCGGAAGCCCTGGAAAAGATCGCTCCTGTTTTAATCTATCCTGTAGTTGGAATCCTTGTTATGGGACTCCTGATGACATTTATTGTAGAGCCGGTTATGGGCGGTATCAACACAGGTCTGAATAATGCCTTGACAGGAATGGGAAGTTCTAGTAAAGTAATACTTGGCATTGTGCTTGGCGGAATGATGGCTATTGATATGGGTGGTCCGTTCAACAAAGCAGCATATGTATTC
>ENA-ORMO01002208-ORMO01002208.1-human-gut-metagenome-genome-assembly--contig:-NODE-2208-length-16417-cov-8.490527_pt1 | contig 16417 bp, 14 predicted proteins | sample MGYA00242106_ERZ509001 | MGnify/ENA primary metagenome ERZ509001 (study PRJEB26280, sample SAMEA2338736) | human gut metagenome | biome: human gut; feature: human-associated habitat; material: faeces... | reverse complement strand
ACGCATAAAAATACCCTCCTTACTGGTTGTCCAGTAAAGAGGGTACATATCACAAATTCAGACCTTTAAATATTTTATTTAAAATTTATCAATTCTTTGCTCTAAGACTTGCCTCAAGATATATATCAGATATTTTCCACTGACCGTCCTCATATATATAGCTTATGCTGTATGATAAACCTTTCACATTAAGATATCCTTCATACGGAGTATCACTGTATGATGTATTATACTGTCCAGCAAGATCATATGATACATAAACCTTCACATTAGGTAATGCTGTATCGTAATCTGACGAATATGCTGTAGATTTAATATTTGACTCTACATTAGATACCGTAAGCGATGTTGTATCTCTGTAAGATGAATGCAAATCATATAAAATTCCATTTTCATAATCGCGCTGTACAGCATCCTTCTTATTCGTTGAACACATTGAAGATATTTCGCTGAAGTTCTTCTTATCTGCTGCCGCCTGCATAAGCGTCTTAACATCTGCTTTGGCTTTTTCTTTAAGTGTATTTTGTGCAGCTTCACTTATTTCAAGCTTACTTCTGCCTACATTTGCTATTGAAGAATTATGACTTCCGCTATAAACCTCAACTGTTTCACTGTGGCTTACAATATCTGCATACTTAACATCAATCTTCATTTCTCCCGCAAATATCTTAGGCAGCTTATAAGTATCAGTTGACGAAGAACTATTATCCTTTGAAATATAACCTTCACCAAGCTTACTGTCGTTTACTGACAATTCAAATCCCTTAGGAACTGTTATTGATGCATCATTCACAACAATTCCTTCTGTATTTATGTCATACTTATTAAAGAAAAGCATATGCTTTTCAGGTGCTTTCTGCACAGTCACAGAAGTATATCCTATTTCTCCTGACTCAAGGACATAATTTACATCAACTCTCTTAGTCACTGCATTCGGTACTGTCTGATAAGAATCATTTATAACAATGTTTGTTATCTTGCCTTTCTCGTCATTCTCATGTGCCTTTACAAACGCTTCCTTTGTAAGAAACTCACTGTTTTGTGTTCCGAGATACCCGTAAGCTTTCTCGTAATCACCACTCTGCATAGCCGTAACATATGCCTTAACCGTCTTCTTATAATCAGAACCGCTAATACCAATCATTACAAATGCTACTGCTGCGATAATAACGGCAACTGCAGCTCCTGACACAATAAATACCCAAGCAGGAATCTTAAACTTCTTCTTAGGTACTGCCTGAGGCTGTACCTGCTGTGCGGCCTGTGGCTGCACTTCCGGTTGTACAGGCACATCATTCACTGCTGCTTCCGGCTGTACTGCTTCCGCTTCCTGTGGTTGTACTTCCGATTGTACAGGCGCGTCATTCACTGCTGCTTCCGGCTGTACTGCTTCTGCTTCCTGTGGTTGTACTTCTGGTTGTACAGGCGCATCATTTACTGTGTTTTCCATCTGATTGCGGCTTTCCGCTATTTCCTTCGCTGCTTCTGCAAGTGAAGTTCCACATGCCTCGCAAAATAAAGAAGTATCATCATTTTTAGCTCCACAATTAGGACAAAACATAATCCATCTCCTCCTCTTTTATCTGTTAATATAGTATAATAACAAAGCACTTAATGCTTAGCATTTTCATGCATATGCTTTAAAATATAGTATCATACCAGCAAGTCTTATTACAACAAAAAAATACCAAATTATGACATAATTCTATCTCTGTTTTTCTTTTGATTCTTCTATTTTTAATGCCAGATCATTAAGATAAACCCATCGTTCCATACTGTATTCAAGACTTGCCTCAGCCTCTGCCTTTTCTTTCATAAGTTCATTAAGCTTTCCATACTGGGTTGCCGCAGCCTCTATCTGCTCATCTAACTGAGCAATTCTTTTTTCAAGCTTCTCAATATCACCATCTATCGTTTCGTATTCTTTTTGTTCCTTATATGTAAATTTAATTTCACCACTTCTGTTTTTGATATATTTTGTTCTGCTCTCTGAATCTTCTTTTCGTAATTCATTTTTAGCTTCTGATTTTTCACTATTTAATATAGAAGAATTACGTTTTTCATAATAATCGCTGAAACCGCCCTCGTACTGTTTCAGCACCCCATTTTCCTCAAAAGCAAATATCCTGTCGACCGTCCTGTCAAGAAAATATCTGTCATGCGACACAACAATAACAATGCCTGCGAATCCATCAAGGTACTCCTCAAGTATTTCAAGCGTTTCTATATCAAGGTCATTAGTAGGCTCATCTAAAATAAGTACATTAGGTGCACTCATAAGAACGCTCAAAAGATACAGACGCCTTTTTTCACCGCCGGATAACTTTGCGATAGGTGTCCACTGCATTTTAGGGCCGAATAAAAATTTTTCACACATCTGCGATGCCGTAGCCTTGCCTGTTGCAGTCGTGACATATTCCCCGATGCTTCTTACAAATTCAAGAACAGTCATACTGTTATCAAGCATCTCATTTTCCTGCATAAAATATCCAATTCTTACAGTCTCTCCAATCTCAATACTTCCGCTGTCAGCCTCAAGCACTCCTGTAATTATTTTCATAAGAGTAGATTTGCCGCATCCGTTGCTTCCGATAATTCCGATTCTGTCATCTCTTAAGAAAATATATGAAAAATTATTTATAATATGCCGCTCCCCAAATGATTTGCAAATTCCATCAAGCTCTATCGTCTTCTTTCCAAGCCTTGAATTTGCCGAATTCATCTCAAGCGGCTGCTTTTCAAAATTAAGTCTGGCCTGTCTCGAAGCTTCTTTCATATCTTCAAAACGATCTATTCTCGCCTGCTGCTTTGTCGAACGTGCCTGACAGCCCCTCCTTATCCACTCAAGCTCACGCCTTAAAGTATTCTGTCTCTTTAACTCTGTTGCCCGCTCCATCTGTTCTCTTTGAACCTTGAGCTGCAAAAATCCCGAATAGTTCGTTTCATAGCTATACAGCTTTCCTCCATCAAGCTCCACAATTTTATTAGTCACGTTATCAAGAAAATATCTGTCATGCGTAACCATTATAAGCTCACCCTTAAACTGTTTTATATACTGTTCAAGCCATATTACCATCTCATTATCAAGGTGGTTTGTAGGCTCATCTAAAATCAGCACCTCCGCCGGCTCTACAAGTGTCTTTGCAAGAGCCGCTCTTTTCTTCTGACCTCCAGACAACTTTAAAATATCCTCATCAAAATCATATATACCCAATTTTGTAAGAATAGACTTCGCCTCTGCCTCACTCGTATTTTTCTTGCCTCGCAAGACATACGACATAACAGTATCCTTTTCAAGAAAATCCGGCGACTGCGCAAGATAAGCCACCGTAACATTTTTTCCTTTGGTAATTTGACCCGCATCAGTCTCCTCAATCCCCGCAATAATCTTTAAAAAAGTCGACTTTCCGGTGCCATTTACACCTATTACGCCTATCTTATCACCTTTATTTATTCCGAGAGTAACATTGTCAAATAATACTTTCTCTCCAAATGTTTTACTTACCTTTTCTGCATTTAATATATTCATAGCACTCCTTATTTCTGAATAACTTTGTTGCGAAGAGGCGAAGAGATTTTCGCGCAGGCGATTTCTCTTCTGCCATAAAAGCAGTATAGCACAACAACAGTTGTCACCGCTATGATTTTAATATATAATATTTCAATGATGACGAAAGCGTATGTAAGAATGGAGGATTAATATGTTTATTGCCGATAATTGGAAAGATTATGAAGTTATAGATACATCAAACGGAGAAAAGCTTGAACGCTGGGGCGACTACATACTTGTGCGCCCTGACCCTCAGGTTATATGGGATACGCCAAAGACCTTAAAAGGCTGGAAAAAAATGAACGGACATTATCACAGAAGTTCTAAAGGCGGCGGAGAATGGGAATTTTTCGATTTGCCTCAGCAGTGGCAGATTACTTACAACAGCCCATCCTTTCAAAAACCGCTTATATTTAACTTAAAGCCTTTCAGCTTTAAACACACAGGCCTTTTTCCTGAACAGGCTGCCAACTGGGACTGGTTTGGCGAAAAAATTGTTAATGCAAAAAAGAACTCACCTGAAAGACAAATTAAAGTACTTAACCTTTTTGCATATACGGGAGGTGCAACTTTGGCATGTGCCGCTGCCGGAGCCAGCGTAACACATGTAGACGCCTCAAAGGGCATGGTGACATGGGCAAAAGAAAATGCTGCATCATCAGGATTATCAGACGCACCAATCCGCTGGATAGTAGATGACTGTGTGAAATTTGTACAGCGTGAAATCCGCCGCGGCAACCATTATGATGCTGTTATAATGGACCCTCCTTCTTATGGAAGAGGACCAAAAGGAGAAATATGGAAAATTGAAGAAGCAATCCATCCTCTTGTAAAACTTTGTTCACAGCTTCTTAGCGATGAGCCTCTGTTTTTCCTTATAAATTCCTACACTACAGGACTTCAGCCTGCTGTCTTAAGCTACATGTTAAATACCGAATTAAAACGCTTCAACGGAACAGTTGATTCAGAGGAAGTAGGTCTGCCTGTCTCATCTAACGGACTCGTTCTTCCATGCGGTGCATCCGGACGCTGGATGAAATAAAAATGATTGCGTTTACGCAATCTCAATCTCAATCTCAGTATGTTTTTCTCCCGGTTACTCTCTGTCGCACAGACAGGAATAAACGGGAGATTTTTTTACACTAATCTGTCATCTTCATATTAGGATAAACACGTTCTATAAAACTGTCTTTATATATCTGGTCAATAAACGCTTCTATTCTATTACTCGGCCCCTCACCATGATTTCTTTCAACATATCTTATAACTGCTGCTGACGAAATCAGCATATTAAGAAGCATTGCAACAACTATTATGTATGTAATAACCTTACCCATTACCGGGCGTATTTTTTCAATACATCTGCTTGCAGCCGGATACAGCAGTTTAACCCATACAATGGCTGCTATTCCCCAGAAGAAGCAGTATAAAAGATTAATTCTTCCATTTATATTAAAAGGCAGGTGGCTGTAATCCCAAAACACCGTTCCGAATACTTTTTCCGTAAACACAGAACAACTGTACTCATACACTCCGCCAAGAAAAAATCCGCCAAGAAATGTAAATCGGTCATTTTTCTCGCTTAACGGATATAATAATGCCGTTGCAAAAGCTCCTCCTAATCCCCATACAATACTAAAAGGGCCATATAAAAGACTGCTTCGGCTCATAATAACGCCTGACGTTGCCCACACAAAAATAGTCTCTACAATATCGCCTACCAGCGCGCTTATAAAGAAAATCCAAATAAGCTTATCCATACAAACACCTTTGGCAAACACTCTGCCCTCAGGCTTCCCAAATCCAACCGCCTCGCTTTTGTCCTGCTTTTCAAGTTCAGGAAATGCCTTATACATTCTTCTTTGTACAATACCAAAAATTCCTTTTCCAAGCTTATTTTTTGTTTGGTTTATAGATTTTGCCACATTTCCATATAATTTGCCTGTCGTCTTCCACTTTAAAGATGCCGCAATCGTTACAAACAAATCAATAAAGAAAAGAAGTATAATTACAATTTGTATGATTTTCATAACATTATACGGTATTACAGTATATAAAATACACACAAAAGGATGTACAAACCATAGACATAATGCAGCTGCACCACCCCACACTGCTACACTTCCAAGCGATACATAACCGCCAATGTTTGCTTTATGATCGGAATAATCCCAAAATCTCCTTCCTGTTATTCTCTTAAGCAAAGCACCCGCTACATACTGCATTACTGCTGTTACTGCAACGCATATCACAAATTGAAATATTGCATGTTCAGCCAAATCATGAGCATCAAAAACTATAATGACCATACATATACCAAACATGATATTTACCGGACCATTAATAAAACCTCTGTTCACTAATCTGCCGTATTTAAAAGCTGCTATAATTTCCTCTATTGTCCAGCCGATAAAACCATAAACAAAGAAAAAGAATATATATGTAAAAATATTATACTCCATAAAAGCCTCCCTTTAATCCTTAATTAATACAAAGGTATAAATTTATCCATTGACAAAATATGATTTTTAAGCCATGTCAGCAGAAATTCCACGAGATTTATAAGATATTCCTGTTGATTATCATCCATATCGTCCAAATCTATATCGTTTAACTTATCAACAAACGATTCATGCGCAAGCTTTTGTGCTCTCAGACCTTCATATCCTATTTTAGTCATATGTTCTTCTTCATCTGAAAAATGCTTATTTGTATATTCCTTAAGTTCATATAGAATATTCATAATTACATCGTATTTGTCAGCAAGATTTTCGGCATATACAGCATCCATTGCCTGCTGTATTATATCAAAAAGCACCTCATGCTCCTCATCAACGATCTGTATTCCCGTTCTATACTCATCAGTAAATTCAACCTTGCGCCTCTTACCGATACTTTCTTTTTTCATCTTTCCTATAAGAATATCACTTCCTATAATATGATGGTAAAGCCATCTTGTAAGGTATTTCATCATATCCTCCAGAGCCTTTTTTCCATCCTCAGACTTGACTCTTCCGACATCAATACTGTTTACCTTTTCCCTAAATGCCTGATGCTCACGTCTTTGTAATTCAAGCTCAGGATCGTTTATCTTCTCCATATATTCCTCTTCGTGAGCAAAATGTGTATCAGCATAGTCTTTAAGCTCACCAAGCAATTCAATAGTCACTTCTGCACTATCTTTTTCCATTGCAATAGAATTCAATACTTCATTTATAAGATTAAAAAGCCCTCTATGCTCTTCATCTACAATATCAACTCCTATAATACAATCTTCAGTAAACTGGTAAATTTCTCTTTTTTCCATTTCTGCCTCCCGCAAATTCTTTCACTCTTGCTTCATAAACTGCATATCTCAATATTTTTGTATTTATCTACATCTAAACTAGTAATTTTAGAAACCTCATCAAGCAATTTTACATGATAACTGCCAAGCCCTGACATTATGTCGTCTCTTTTGATAACCCCATCGGCACGCTCGCCGCAAATTCCAAACATCGCTGCTGCGTTCACTGCCGCCTCAAACGGAGGTAATACCGACATATATGCACCTGTAATACATGTAAGCATGCAGCCTGTTCCTGTAATATATGGCATATTGCTGCTACCATTTTTTACAAATACAGTCCTGTCGCTGTCTGATATTATGTCAACAGCACCTGTTGCCTCAACTATCGCTCCTGTTATCTTTGCATAATTCCTGGTAAGCTCCGCCATAAAAGATTTTGCACTTTCATCATTATCAGACACAGCATCCGCCTTACCTGCATCAACTCCTATACTTGAAAAATCAACCCCGGCAACAGCCTTAATTTCAGAAACATTTCCCTTTATTACCGATGGTTTATATTTCTTAATATACTCCTTTGCAAGGTTCATGCGTAGCTTTGAGCAAGTAACTCCAACTAAATCAATTATATGCGGTATATTTTTGTCATGTGCTTCACTTCCCGATATCATAATTGAAGCCATTCTCGCATCTGTTACATTTGCAAGGCTTACTGTCAAAGCCTGCGCCCCGGCTGTTATATCAGCCACTTCCTTAGGATGCTCTGCCATAAAAGGTTTTGCTCCAATAGCCAGCACAACATTTGCGCAGTCATTAATGGCTACCGGACTTGTTATACAATGTACCAGCGGACTTCTATCTGCTATTTCCTTTATCATATACATTCGCTCCTAACATAAGCTGAAATTTTGACAATAACTTCATCCTTCTTAACTGAAGTAAAAATATAAACGCAATACTTCCGCCTATCAATGTTCCTGCTATAAAAGACGGAACATAAAACATCCATGTAAGCCCTGTCTTACCCCACAAAAGCGTCATAACGGGATAAGAAACTATTGCCCCAATAATTCCTGTCCCAATAACCTCACCCAGAAATGCGCATATAAGCATTCCCTTAGAAGCTCTGTACAAAATACCGGAAAGCAATGCCCCAAACACTGCTCCCGTTATAGCAAGAGGAGGTATCCCCATGAAAATCATTCTGATAACCGCTGTCAGCAAAGCACATAAAAATGCGTACCACGGTCCCATAAATACAGCACATGTAACATTAATAAAATGGGCCATAGGACACATTCCCTCAACACGCAAGATTGGTGAAATAACCACTCCTACTGCAACCATCATTGCAAGAAATACTGTCTTTACAACTTTTACATTTTTCATTTTAATCCTCAAGCCTTTCTAATACCCCATTTCCTCATTAACAAGCAATATTTCAAAAGGATGTGAGCCCGGCTTTCTGTCAAGAATAAGCGTAGCATTGCACATTCTGTCGCTGCTTGTACAATCCGTACAATGCCCCGTCTTTGCACATGGTGTGTTAAGACCAAGTCTTTTTGCATTTGCAGGGCAGGCCACATTCTTTATCCTGCTTATTGCTTCTTCAAAATCTTTAGCAATCTTATTTACTCCGATTACCATATATACCTTTCCGGTTCCGTGAAGCATCCCCGCTATTCTGTTGCATGTTCCGTCAATATTTACAAGTTGACCGTCTTTTGTAACAGCATTAGATGAGCACAGATATATATCCGCATTTCCTGCGCTCTCCCTCACTGCTTTCTTTTCCTTTGCAGGCGCAGTCCAGTGCCAAAGAACTTTATTTCCTCGATTTTTAAGTTCTTCATCTATGGCCAGTTCCTTAATTGTCATACTGCCGCCTATCCCTACAGTGCTTTTCTTATCTATAACTTTCAAAAGATATTCTTTTGCTTCGTCTGCCGTATCAAATATTCTTACATCATATCCTCTTTTTATAAGATTTTTCTTAAGATTCTCCATAATATAAGTTTCCCCTTTTATTTATAGGATTATTATAGCCTTTATTGTCAAAACGTGCAATTCAATTATTTATTACGATTACAGCGCCAAAAGGTTTTGAGTTCACTTGTGCTTGCAGGGTAGTGGGCAAAAGACCTTGGGACACGCCCCAACATGAGCATAAAAATTGGGGAACAGCAAAAACCATTCCCCAATTATGTAATGTAATTATTCCATTATTGTTGTATACGCTCTGCACGCATCCTTAATGATATCTTTTAGTACTCTCCATATTTTCTGCATTATATTTCATCTCACTTTCCGAATACGGATTGTAGCACAATTTTTGTCTGACTACAACCATTATTTGGATAAGATTTTGAAATTAAAGCCTCATTAAAATCTATCTGCTTACTATTTTGCCGTCACAGATTTCTATTATTTTATCTGTCTGGTTAGCTATGTTAATATCATGCGTAACTATTATAACTGTCGTTCCTTTTGTATTAATTTCCTTTAATATCTGCATAACCTCTTTTCCCGTAGCCTGATCGAGCGCCCCTGTCGGCTCATCTGCCAAAAGAACACTGCAGCCTGTAACAAGTGCTCTTGCTATGGCTACTCTCTGCCTCTGTCCTCCCGACATCTTAGCAGGTATTTTATTCCTTACATCAAATATCCCCATAGCTTTCATATGCTCGTCGATTACTTTCTTACGCTGTTTTCTTTTTACATTTTTCACAAGCAGCGGCAGTTCTATATTTTCATAAGCTGTATAGTAATCCATTAAAGCAAAGTGCTGAAATACAAATCCAATTTTGTCTTTTCTGCATTTATCAATTTCCGCCTTTTTTGACGCTGTAATATCAACCTCATCGATATAATATTTTCCGCTTGTCGCGCTGTCCATACAGCCTATTATATTTAATAATGTGGATTTTCCCGAACCCGACGGCCCCATTATCGAAACAAGCTCACCATCGTTTATTGTAAGTGAAACATTATCAAGCGCCTTTTTATTCTCGACATTTATATCATATATTTTAGTTATATTTTCCAATCTAATCATAATAATCCCCTATTCCGCAGACGCACTTGCGTCGGAGGAATCGCGAGGCAAATCTGAATATCAGAATGCCTTGCATGATGATATTCATTCACAAGCAGCAAAGCGAATTGCGAATATCCACATTTTCCTCTGCGATAAAAGCTACTTCGTGGCGCCTGCGACACAAATAGCTGTGTGAAAAATCATCGTATCAACATGATTTTTCACACTAATCCCCCTATTCCGCATACACAACTGCATGTATGTCAAATCTGCTCTGCCGGGTCAAATTTTATAATTTTATATACCGGATAAATCATTGTCACAATAAATGTAATTAATATAGAAGATACAGCTATAAGCAATGAATTTATTGAAAATGATATGTCCGGTACGTTTGTTGCAGGAAAGATTTTTAATATCAAAAATCCCGCAATAAAAATTATAAACGCTACAACTCCAAGCACAGCCACACTCGCGGCAATCTGACCTATAATTCTTATATTGCTCATTCCGAATGCCTTTTTTATTGCAAATTCCTTTCTGCGCTGAATCATCCAAAATTCAGACATTATCATACAATTCAATACACAGAAAAAATAAGCGATTACATTCACTCTTATATTTTCTCTCGCCAAAGTATTCTCTATTGTACTTTCACCTGTTGAGTTTATTTTTGTAGCGTTTATAACTGCGTCTGAGTCAACACTTTTTATATTACCATACACAGCAGAATATGTTTTATCCAATTCACCGTTATTGCTTCCAAGTTCTATTACATATTCCTGTTTTGTCATAATAGATTTAAGCGTATTTTCCCCGATACAATTCAGATTCAATACAACCGTATTGTCCCAATAATCCGATTTTTCACTACCTAAAACTCCAACCACTTCATAAACTTCACCCTCTATAGTCAGATATTTTTTACCGTCTTTTTCTGTTGCTTCTTTAACTTTATTAATACCTGCTGCAACAAGATTTTTACCTGCATCATCCGGTGCATCCCCCGGGAGTCTGCCTGATAGAAGCTTGTAATTTAAGGGCTCATTGGCTTTAAGTATCATCTCACACCTCATCGAAGTGCCTAATTCCTGTATACCGAGTGACAATCTTCCCTTAAGCGTCATATTTCCCGTATCAACATTTGTCGGCAAATACGAAAATATGTCTATCTTTTTTGATGTCACAACATCTAACTGAATACAGCTTTCATAAATTGAATTCAGCCTGTCCGTCTCTTTATCATAAGCTTTATTATATATCCCCAACGCACCGAATATCGTTCCGTACACTATCAGCTGTCCAATCAGGAAAAATATAGACGTGAGCTTATATCTGAATATTTTTCTAAACATCTGCTTTATATACATTGACACCTCCTGACTATTCTCTTTCATACAGCATTTCTACCGGAGCCATTCTGCTTATAAGCACAGCCGGTACCACAGAGACTATTATAATCATAACAATTATCATGCAAATAAATATCATCGGCATAACCTGCATATGTGTCACAGCATCCTTTAAATACAACAATTCTGTGGTATACTTGTCTCTTACGGGAATTAGTTTTCCAAATATTTCATACTGTCTTACTATCCACGCCATCAATGCGGATACCACAAATAATCCTGTATTATAAACACCGGTAAGAGCTGCTATTTCCCGCTTTTTCATACCGCTGACTATCATAACTCCGTAATTTTTCTTATTCAGCATACAATATACTACCGAAGACGTAGTCATTGACAATAATGAAAGCAGAAGCAGCAGTATCGTCACAACAAAAGCTTTGTCATTTGTAAAATTATTATTTTCTTTTTCCTGCTGTATCTGTTCTCCCTCATTGACTATGCCGACACTTATCTTATTTTCTGTGGCATAATCTATGATTTTCTGCCTCACAGTATCATTTTCGTCCCTGTCCGTCACATAATAAAATTCAAATGCAGAATCTTCTATAGCCGACGTATCATAATCCTCATAATTTTTAGTAAGAAGAATGCCCGAATTATCAAGATTATAGCTATCAAAGTTGGATGCCTGATTAAACAACCTTCCTCTTTTTGGCCATGCTGCTCCTCTACTTAAAAATCCGGCAACGACACAATCATTTTCTTTCGTTATTGAAAGCGTAAAAATGTCTCCCACCTGAACTTTTCCCTTATAATTGCTGCCTAACAAAACAGGCTGATATCCATCCTTTACATTCTCTACAACTTCTCTGTGCTCCTCTGTCAGCTTAAGATTTCCCATATTCATAAGCGCAATATCGCTTATTACTATATTTACCTGCTCTCCCTCTATTAAATCGTTGCTCGTTCCACTGTTAAAAAATCCACAATATTTAACTTCATCAACAGTCTTTACATAACCGCTCATTTTTTGAGCCGAAGCCCTGTTAATGTTAGTGCCGACTATTTTTATATAATTTACACAATACGGATCTTCATTAAACATATTTGTCATTCTGCGTATTGCATATTCATCGCTGTAATAAGACGTTGCTACAGTATCTACCATGTAAAAGGAAACGAAGTTTATGCACAAAAGGAGCATTGTTATAAAAAATCTTCTCACTGCCATTCTGTATATAAGTTTAATCTTATTATACCATCGCATATCATTACCTCTCGTTAATTTTATTCTAAATCAATCATCCAATCCGAATTTTCCTGTTTCCACTTATTATATTCCGCGGCATCTGATATTTCATAACTCCAGTTTCCGTAAATACTATATGTATATTCCATTGATTTATCAAACTCCAATAAAATCAGATACTGTGCATAATCCCCTGACTGTTCAAACTCATTATAATCAATGTAATATACGCCTGTTTCTGTCACTTTCTTCTCCGCAAGCTTCCCACACTCCGAAAAATTATCTTTATTCAGTTTTTCTCTAAATGCACTATATTCATTCCATGAAAATTTCATATCCGAACCAAGCACACTATCCCACAACGTCTGCGGTATGCCATACACCTTTACAGTAAGCTGAGGTATTTCATCATAAAAATCTTCATATAAAGCCAGCGATAACACCTGGACATCCTGACTTTTCATTAGCATATCTTTTTTTCATCATTGTCTATGATAGGACGGCCATTCTCATCAAAAGCAATATTTCCATCGCTATAAACCTCTGTTCCCTCAAATTCAAGCTGCAGCGGATTTTTAGTAACCTCTTTTAAATCCTCATCCTTATTGTATCCAAGCTTAGGCTGTGAAGAACTCGCCCTTGACATTCCGATGGCCTGGTCTTCTAAATATTTACAGCCCTTTGGACAATTTACAGTCGCATACGGTTCTCTTAAATTGTCATTATACATATTATCTTCATAATACATTACGCCTTTTTTCTTATTCTCTATATAAGGATAATATACATGCTCCGTATTTCCATCAATCATAACAGGTTTTACTACCCACCCATCCACTATCTCCAATTCATCTTTTATTTCTGTTCCACTGACGCTTGATGTCTCATATACAGGCTCTGTCAATTTCTGATCTTCCTGCTTATCATCTGACTTGCCGCACGAAATACAGGCAACCGAAAGAATTACAAATAACATTATACATGTAATAATTTTTTTCATAGATATCATCCCTCCCTACTTCGCTATGGTACATATCAGGCTTATATAACCTGATATGTACGTTTAATATTAATTAATCTTCGCTCAAATACGCATTATCATAACACTCTTCTGCTGAATAAAACAGTCTATGATGGCTCTTAATTACTAAATTCTTCTCTCTGCATAACATCCCCCTTTGTACCTTAACCATAATACTAATCAACAAGTTTACCATTATTATCTTTACTTTCAATTATAAATTAACAATTAATTCTTCAAAATTCAATACCTCTAACGTGAACGGCTCACATATAACGTGATTGGTAAATTTTAATACAATTTTAGCATTTATGATATTTAAGAAATTTAGTAAAATTTACTAATAGAGCCTCTCAATATTTAATACGATTTTTTCACAGAAATTGCCTGTTTATTTATAAAAAAACTGTATTCACACTTTTTTAGTGCAAATACAGTTCCTTACCTCAAATATTTTTTGAAAAATTATGTTTTATCTGTTAATCATAATATTTATAATCTCTTTATCTGTCTCTTTCATTCCTTCCTTGCCGAGTCGCCCAACGCTCTCTATCGTATTTTCAACGCCCTTTTTGATAATTCCGTCACCGCCAAAAAACTGATGTCCGTTTTTATACATATAGTATCCGATAATTCCTGCATCCACTGCCGATGCAATTTTTCCTGCGCATGATGCTTTCGCTCCGTCACAAACAATTCCGGATACTATCGCAAGCGCATTCACAAGTGTATGACTGATTTCCTCAAAACGGCCTCCAAATAAATATGCTATTCCGGTCGCACTGCCCGCACCAGCACTTACCGCTCCGCAATATGCGGACAATCGCCCTATTCCTGTTTTCTGATGAATAGTAATAAGATTTGACACTACAAGTGCCCTGATCATTTCCTCCTCAGTCACATTCAATTCTTTTGCATATTCAATTACCGGCAGTGATGCTGTCATTCCCTGATTTCCGCTTCCCGAAACTATTATAACCGGAAGTTCACATCCACTCATACGTGCATCAGAACCTGCTGCAGCTTTTGCCCTTGCTCTTACTTTAACATCATCTCCATATGTATCAAGCAAAACCCTGCCAATATTTGCGCCATAACTGCCGCGCAGCCCCTCCTCTGCAATAGCTGAATTATATTCAACCTGCCGCATAATTATTTCGCGGACATCTCTAATATCAACCATATCTGCAAACTCAACTATATCCTTTACATTTAACAGACTTCTATCCGAAAGCCCCGGCTCCTGTGCACAAACCGTACCTGCCTCGTACAAAATTTTTCCGTTCTTTTCAAGATATACAATATTCGTGTGATACCTGCTTATTCTTAATTTTACAAATTCTTCGCCATTCCAAAGAGTCAATATAATATCAAAAATTTCTTCCGTATCTGCACTACTTACCTGTATCGGCACGTTTTCGAGATATTTTTTAATCTGCTCTTTCTGATTTGGTGTCACATCTGCTATTACCTCTAAAATTCTCTCAGAAGTTCCTGCAACAATTCCTGCCGCAACTGCCGCCTCTATTCCTTTTAATCCGTTTGTGTTCGGAACAACTACACTCTTTACATTTTTTATAATATTGCCGCTGACCTCAACTATAACTTTTGTCGGCAATCCTCCAAGCGTTTCTCTTGCTTTAGCCGCTCCATAAGCAATCGCAATAGGTTCCGTACAACCCATAGCCGGAACAAGCTCTTCTTTTAATATCTGTAAATAATTTTGGTATTTTATATCGGTCTTTTCCATTTTTCCTCATTCCTTCACTGCTTCTTGCGTACAATATATTTGCTTCTTCACATCACTTCTGCTTGCTGATAATCACCATTTTATACTATTACATAGGAGCCAAAAGAATTTTCCTATGTAAATAAAAAAACCCCCAAGGAAACCCCTGGGAGCTTTTTGTTTACTAATCTAATCTAATTATATTAAATAATTACTCGATGATTGAAGCAACAGCACCAGAACCAACTGTTCTACCACCCTCACGGATAGCGAAACGTAAGCCCTGCTCCATAGCTACTCTATGGATAAGTTCTACTGTCATTTCTACGTTATCACCAGGCATGCACATTTCAACGCCTGCTGGAAGTTCACAAACACCAGTTACGTCAGTTGTTCTGAAGTAGAACTGTGGTCTGTAGTTGTTGAAGAAAGGTGTATGACGTCCACCTTCATCTTTTGTTAATACGTAAACCTGAGCTGTAAATTTCTTATGGCATGTTACTGAACCTGGTTTAGCAAGAACCTGACCTCTTTCGATCTGGTCTCTGTTGATACCTCTTAAAAGAGCACCAATGTTATCACCAGCCTGAGCTTCATCAAGAAGCTTTCTGAACATTTCGATACCAGTTACAACTGTCTTATCCTTTTCTTCCTTAAGACCAACGATTTCAATTTCATCGCCAACCTTAAGCTGTCCTCTTTCAACTCTGCCTGTAACAACAGTACCACGACCGGAAATTGTCATAGTATCTTCAATAGGCATAAGGAAAGGAAGATCTGCCTTACGCTCAGGAGTTGGAATATATGAATCAACGGCATCCATAAGCTCAATAATAGGAGCGTATGCTGGATCGTTGATATCATCAGGAGCATTCAAAGCGGCAAGAGCTGAACCCTTAATGATAGGAGTATCGTCGCCTGGGAATTCATATTCATCTAAAGTAGCTCTGATATCCATTTCAACAAGCTCAAGAAGCTCAGGGTCATCAACCTGATCAGCCTTGTTCATAAATACTACGATATATGGAACGCCAACCTGACGAGCAAGAAGCAGATGCTCCTTAGTCTGAGCCATAGGACCGTCAGAAGAAGCAACAACGAGAATAGCTCCGTCCATCTGAGCTGCACCTGTGATCATGTTCTTTACATAGTCAGCATGTCCTGGACAGTCAACGTGAGCATAGTGA
>ENA-ORMO01002207-ORMO01002207.1-human-gut-metagenome-genome-assembly--contig:-NODE-2207-length-16419-cov-3.864092_pt1 | contig 16419 bp, 16 predicted proteins | sample MGYA00242106_ERZ509001 | MGnify/ENA primary metagenome ERZ509001 (study PRJEB26280, sample SAMEA2338736) | human gut metagenome | biome: human gut; feature: human-associated habitat; material: faeces... | reverse complement strand
CCCTCGGCACGCGGTTTTGGAGACCGCTGCTCTACCAACTGAGCTATACCCCTATTTCTTTGCGGTACCCTCAAGCGCGAGATTAATTTTAGCATTTTCTACACAATCTGTCAATAGCTTTTCCCAAACTTTTTTTAAAAATTATTTCCAAAGAAAAGGAAGAAAAAACGGGCGAATTCGAACCACGTTTTCGCCCGTTTTTAACCAATTCTATGTAGATTCCCCTCCAAATCAGATGGAAATCTTCAATGCAATATCATAGAGTTCTTTGTTGAAAGGACGCTTCATCGCCAACGCCTCGGTAATGTCCAAATCGACAACCTTACCTTCGCGAACCACAATGACACGATTGCTGCGGCCGCTCTCAAGCAGCTTTACCGCTTTATAACCCATCTCACTGGCTACTACACGATCGCGCAACGTCGGCGAACCACCGCGCTGTACATGGCCCAGAACGGTTGCACGCGTCTCAATTCCCGTGCTCTCTTCAATCTTCTTTGCCAACTCTGTCACACCGCCGACGCCTTCAGCCACCACAATAATGAAGTGTTTCTTGCCAGTTTTCTGGGTAAACCGCATGCGGTCGATAATGTCCTTCTGGAAGTCAAACGGAACTTCCGGAACCAGAATCACGGTTGCGCCCACTGCAATTCCTACCTGCAACGCCAAGTCGCCACAGCGGCGGCCCATTACCTCTACAACGCTGCAACGATCGTGGGACTCTGTCGTATCACGCAAACGGTCCACCATTTCCACCGCTGTATTCATGGCCGTATCAAAACCGACCGTGTACTCGCTGCTAGATACATCGTTGTCGATGGTACCAGGAATACAGACACAGGGGATGCCTGCTCCAGTCAGGTCGCGCGCACCGCGGAAAGAACCATCGCCACCGATCACCACAACGCCTTCGATGCCCAACTGGTGGCACATATCAGCCGCCTTCTGAACTCCTTCCGGCGTATTATATTCCTTACTGCGCGCTGTATACAGCATTGTACCGCCATGATGGATGATATCCGATACACTGCGGAGATCCATCGCAAACACGTCGCCGTTCAACAAGCCGTGATACCCTCTGTGAATACCAAGAACTTCCATTCCAGAAGTCAACGCTGTACGCGCCACTGCACGCACCGCTGCATTCATACCCGGTGCATCACCGCCGCTTGTCAGCACGCCAATTTTTTTCATACTCATAACCGTATCCTCCTAAAACAAAATCTATTTGATTTTATAAAGCCGCGCCCGTATGGCGCTGATACTGGATTCTTTGTCTAATTATCCCTATTATAGCGTATTTTGTAAGAACTAATCAAGACATAAATATGGATAAATGAACCCGCTATATGGAAAATTCACTCATTCTTTCACAAAAGCAACATTTGCATTCCCCAAAACCTTACGAAGTTCGCGCAATAACACATCATTTACATCCACACGCATAGCGGTAGGAGCAAGCATCAACTTTTTCGTATCTTCAAAATAAACATATAAGGGAGTTGGTCCATCAAAGATCAACAGGTATTTCTTGGCCTTCTCATATAAAGGGCTCTCTTTTCCTGGAACTTTTAGATATAAACCGGGCCGCTTTGTTTTTCTTTTGGGCGCCCTCTCCACGGGATGTCCTTTTTCTGGAGCAGGAAGTACCTGTTCACAAACCAGTTTGGTCTCCTCATCCTCGCGCATACTGACACGTCCGCGCATCTGTACAATATTTCCCTCTGCAATGAGGGGCGCATACTGCGTCAAAGTATTTGGGAATACCAGGGCTTCAATGGAGCCAAACATATCTTCCACGGTGACAAAAGCCATTGTGCTATTGTTTTTTGTCACCTTCAAACGAACCTTGGTAAGAATTCCCAACAGTGTTACGTTGTCGCCGTCATGGTAACGGTCCAGCTCTTCATCCAATAAATCTCCCGTCTTTGCTGCATGCAATCGGTCATATTCTTCTAAATACTCTGCCATTGGGTGTCCGGAAAGATACATTCCCGTCACTTCTTTTTCCATGGCCAACTTATCCGCAATGCTCAAGTCCTGCATAGGTCCGACCGTAAATTCTTCCTCCGCCGCCTTTGGAGTTAAGCTGTCAAAGAAACCCAGCTGTCCCTCAACATTGCGTCGTTTGTCCGCATCCAACGACTCTAGGACAGAAGCAACGCTCTCCAACATTTGCCTACGGTTATAACCTAACTGGTCCAACGCACCACATTTTACCAAACTTTCCAATGCACGGCGGTTTAAATCTTTTCCATACATCCGCTTACAGAAATTATAAAACGAGGTATACGAACCATTTTCATCGCGTTCCTGTAGGAGACTGCTGATGAATCCCTTTCCCAGATTCCGGATTGCCAAAAGCCCAAAACGAATGTCTTGGCCGTCAACGGTAAAGCCGTTGCGGCTGAGGTTGACATGGGGAGGCAATACGCGGATTCCCAAACGAACACACTCTGCAATGTAGCGCGCCAACTTGTTTGTATTGTCCAAAACACTGGTGAGCAGCGCCGCCAGGTACTCTCGCGGGTAATAACATTTCAGCCAAGCCGTCTGATAGGACAGGGTTGCATAAGCAGTTGCATGCGATTTGTTGAATGCATAGGAGGCAAAACTCTCCATCTCGCCGAAGATCGCTTTGGCGGTTTCTTCATCCACTCCACGGCGGATACATCCCTCGACTTCCACCATGCCGTCCTCATTGACCAAACCATAAATAAAAATCTGCCGTTCCTTTTCCATTACAGCCGCTTTTTTCTTGCTCATGGCGCGGCGAACAATATCAGCACGCCCGAGGGAATACCCCGCCAAGCTTCGAAAAATCTGCATAACCTGTTCCTGATAGACAATACACCCATAGGTGACGTCCAGAATGTCCCGCAACAGCGGATGGCGGAACCGCACTTTCTCTGGATGATGGCGGCACTCAATGTAGCGTGGGATGGAATCCATCGGCCCGGGACGGTACAGAGAAATCACCGCAATCAGATCTTCCAGGTGCTCCGGCTTCAGCTGCATAATGACACTGCGCATTCCACCGGATTCAAATTGAAAGACCCCATCCGTCGAGCCGGCGGAAAGCATGTCAAAGACTTTTTGATCGTCCAACGGAATCTTCTCAATCTGAAAATCCGGGTCCTTTTCCCGAATCATCCCCTGCGCATCGTGTATGACCGATAGGTTCCGCAAGCCCAGAAAGTCCATTTTCAGCAGACCCAGTTCTTCCAATGTCGTCATGGTATATTGTGTGACGATCGAATCATTATTCTTTGCCAACGGGACATATTCGCTTACCGGGCGGTCTGTAATTACGACTCCGGCCGCATGTGTAGAAGCGTTCCTGGGCATTCCTTCCAGCTGGCGGGCCATATCGATCAGCTCATGAACCTGCGGGTCCGTATCATATCGCTGCCGCAACTCTTGGGAAGCCTTCAGCGCCTTTTCCAGTGTAATATTCAGCTCCATTGGAACCAGCTTTGCAATGCTATCCACAGTCGCGTAGGGAATCGCCATAGCGCGTCCCACATCACGAATCGATCCGCGTGCCGCCATCGTGCCAAAAGTGACAATCTGCGCCACATGATCGCTGCCGTATTTACGCACCACATAATCGATCATCTCTTGCCGGCGCTCATCGCTAAAATCAATGTCAAAATCGGGCATACTGATCCGTTCCGGATTCAAAAAACGTTCAAACAGCAGATGATACCGCAATGGGTCCACACCTGTAATGCCGATGCAGTATGCAGCTAAGCTGCCCGCCCCGGAACCACGCCCAGGTCCCACCGGAATCCCGACACTTTTCGCATACCGGACAAAATCGTATACAATCAGGTAGTAATTGACATACCCCATCTTTTCAATGGTGGAAAGTTCGTACTCCAATCGCTCAACAATGGCAGAATCCGGATGCTCTCCGTAGTATTTGTACAACCCTTCATAACATTTCTCGCGAAAATACGCTGTGTTTTCCTGCCCGTTCGGCGTATCAAAATGTGGTAACTTCGTCTTTCCAAATTCAAACTCTACACGACAGCGCTCTGCAATTTTCCAAGTGTTGTCAGCAGCCTCCGGATGATCTGGAAACAACGCGCGCATCTCTTCCTCCGTCTTATAGTAAAATTCATCCGAGGCGAATTCCATGCCGTCCTTATCTTCGACGGTATGGTTCGTTTGAATGCACAAAAGAATATGGTGCATCTTGCTGTCTGCACGTTGAATATAGTGGCAATCGTTCGTAACCACCAATGGAATTCCGGTATCCTTAGACAGACGAATCAACGACGGATTGATCAATTTTTGTTCCCGAATTCCGTGATCCTGTAGTTCCAAGAAGAAATTCCCGTCTCCAAAAATATCCCGATAGTGCAAGGCCGCTTCCTTTGCCCGCTCGTAATCATTTGCTGTAAGTGCCCGTGGAATCTCTCCTGCCAGGCAAGCAGACAGCGCAATGAGCCCTTCATGGTATTGCTCCAGAAGCTCATAGTCCACCCGCGGCTTACTGTAAAACCCTTCGATCCAACTTTTTGATACCATAGCGGCTAAATTTTGGTAACCAGTGTTATTTTCACAAAGCAGAACCAAATGGCGATGCTCAGAATCAAGTTCACGGGTCTTATCAAACCGGGAACGCTGTGCCACGTACACCTCGCAGCCAATGATCGGGTTAATGCCGCGCGCCCTTGCCGCCTTATAAAACTCCACCGCGCCATACATCACGCCGTGGTCTGTGATCGCCACCGCTTTATCCCCACGTTCCGCCGCAGTATCCAAAAGACGGTTGATGCGGCATGCGCCGTCTAAAAGGCTGTATTCCGTATGCAAATGCAGGTGCGCAAACATGTCGCTTCCCCCTTTTCCATAAATGTAACAGGTTCTTATCGCTCGGATCGACTTTCTGCCAATTCCACAAGGCGTTGTAAACGATGATTGACTCCGGATCGGCTCAACGGAGGCGAAAGCGTCTCCCCCAATTCCCGCAGGGACATATCCGGATTTTGCAGGCGCAGTTCTGCCAGTTCGCGCAGGTCTTCCGGCAATTCTCCCAATCCCGTAGAGGCAACAATCTTCTGGATTGCCAACAACTGTCGGGCTGCAGCTGTTGCCGTTTTTCCAAGATTTGCTGTCTCAAAGTTGGTCCGGCGATTGACCTGATTGCGAACCTCTTTGAGCATCTTGACCTGCATGAGCTCCATAGCGGCCGATTGAGCGCCCAAGTATGTCAGCACATCCGTAACCTGCTCCATTCCCTTGCTATAAACCACAAACGCCCCCCGCCGATTGCTCAAACCCGGCTGTAAATTTTCAACACCACAGGTCTGTAGGATACATAAAAGATCCTTTGCCAAATTGCTATAAGGCACAACAAACTCCAGATGATACTCCTTGTTTGGATCGGTTACCGTGCCGCAACACAAAAATGCACCGCGCAAAAATGCCGCTAGGCAATCCGGGCAGAGGAAGTTCTGCTTATGAATACGCAGGTTCATCTCCCCCGCTTCATGTCCAAAGACGCTCAACAGGCGTTCTCTCTGGTCGTCCCCCTCTACAAAGACGGAGAAGGTATTATGATTCTCCTTCTTACGGGAAAAAGAACTGCGTAGATCGACGATGACCCCGGCCACCTGTGCCGCCAATTGAGCCACCTGATGGGCGACAGAGGCATTTTCTGTTACCATACAGACCGACGATCTTGAAAAACCCCTGCCAAATAAAAGTAAACCGTAGCACTCCGCCCTTCTGCAGCAGGAGCGCTGCGGTACTGATTTACACATTTCATTTTTGGTATCTGCCGCAAACGACACGATTTCACCGCCTTACTGTCCAATTCCGGTCTTCTGCCAAGCACAGACTTTTAAAAACCGTTTATTTTCGAATATCCCGATGATTGACGCTTGTCCGATGCCCTTTTTCCAGAAGATGATCGTAAAGCAGCTGAGCCAACGCGACGGAACGGTGTTTTCCTCCGGTACAACCGATCGCAATCACCAACTGACTCTTCCCTTCATCACAATAGAGCGGAATCATGTAGTCGATCAAACTGATAAGCCTCTGCACAAAGCCCTTTGTCTGCTCCCACTTCATCACGTAGGAGTATACCGGTTCATCCAAGCCTGTGAGAGGTTTGAGTTCCTCGATATAAAATGGATTCGGCAGACAGCGCACATCAAAGACCAAATCAGCTTCCGTTGGGATGCCATACTTAAAACCGAAGGAGACACAATGAATCATCAGAGCCTGGGAAGCATCTCCCAAAAACAGGTTGGAGATGCGCTCTTTGAGCTGTGCCGGAGAAAGAAAGGATGTATCAATGATATAATCCGCTTTTTCTCGGACGGGGCGCAAAATCTCACGTTCCAGCTTAACCGCTTGTTCCAGAGAACCCAGGTTGTTCTCTGCCAAAGGATGTTTCCGGCGCGTCTCCTTAAAACGGTTGATGAGCACAAAATCGTTTGCATCCAGGAATAAAATGCGATAGCGTTTATCCTCATTTCTTAAATCGTCCAATGTCTCAAACAGACTGCTGAACATATCGCCCCCGCGGATATCCGTCACCACAGCGACGCGAGAAAAAGTGTTCCCCGCCTTGGCACACAGATCGTAAAACGTAGGAATCAGCTTGGGTGGGATGTTGTCCACACAATAGAACCCTATGTCCTCCAAAGCATCCACCGCTCGGGATTTTCCTGCCCCAGAGAGGCCTGTGACGATTAAAAATTCCATGAAAACTCGCATCCTTTCCTGTAAACATCCGGGCGGCCGGTCAAGACACCAGCCGCACCTCGCATTCCAGAGAGACCCCTGTTTCCCGGAGAACCGTCTCCTGGATGATGGAAATCAGCTCCAAGACGTCCTTACAGGTCGCATCTCCCAAATTCACTATAAATCCAGCGTGTTTTTCGCTGACTGCGGCTCCGCCCACACGGCGTCCTTTGAGTCCACACTGCTCAATTAACGCCCCCGCATAATGGCCAGCCGGCCGTTTAAACACGCTGCCTGCACTGGGCTTATTCAAAGGCTGCTTTGCCTTGCGGCTATTATAGTGTTCCTCCATCAGCAGTGCAATCTGCCCTGCATCGCCCCGCTGCAATTCCAGCGTCATGGAAACGATGGTACAACCGTTTTCCATATAGGCGCTGTGCCGGTAACCAAACTGCAAAGAATCCCCGGATAAAATACCAAACGTCCCATCCGGCGCAACATGGCTGACTGAGGTGACAACACTGCTCATATCGTAATTATAAGCCCCCGCATTCATATAAACTGCTCCGCCTGCCGATCCGGGGATGCCCCAAGCAAATTCCAGGCCAGCAAGGGACCGCCCCTTTGCAAAATTACACAGGCCTGCCAAGGAAATGCCTGCGCCACACACAATCTCCTTTTCACTGCGTTGATGAACATCACAAAATTCGCCGTCCAGCAGGATCACCGCGCCGCGAATTCCTTCGTCGCTCACCAGCAGGTTGGAACCGTTTCCAACCATCATGACGTGCACGTCCAGTTCCTTCGCTTCCCGCAAAAAGTCTGACAACATTGCCGCATTGTGCGCCGTCACAAAAAGCTCGGCGGGACCACCAATTTTAAAGGTCGTATGGCGGTTCATCGGCTCCTCATAAGCCACGCCACATCCGAAAGCCAATGCCTTTCTCCCAAGCATTTCAATCCGGTTCATCGTGTTCCTCCCTCGCCATTTATTCTTTAAAGCAAATCCAATTCCAATAGAGGGTCTTGATATACCTTGGTGTATTGCCTCAAGTAGGCATTAAAACGCTCTACGCTGGAATTGACCACCAGTTCCTCTGGGAAATCCAGTTCCTCTAACAAGCGCAAAGAATTCTCAAAGCATCCCACACGTGCCGAAAAATGGGAATCCGTATTGACCACAATGGGAACCCCATACTGTTTGCAGAGCTTCATAATCTGTACACAGTTCTGGACCGATTTCCGGCGGTTGCTGAACGTCGCCTCGTTTAGTTCAACCAGTTTTCCATTCCGTCCAAATTCTGGGATGACCCGCTCATAATCATACTTGAATTGTTCGGAACCGCTGTGCCCAATCACCTGGATATGCGGATTTTTGGAAATGTTCAGCCATGCATTGGTGATCGCTTCCACAGAATGCGGCCCTTTGGGCATAGCTGGATCATGCATCGAAGCAACAATCCAATCCAAACTGTTCAAGTCGCTCTCCAAAAGATCTGTGTTCCCTTCGTAGTCTATCACATCACACTCTTCCCCGCGCAAGACCAATACGCCTTCCAACTTGTGCGGCACCACTACTAAATTCTGGAAATACCATTTTCCCGGGGCATCCGGCATGGCGACGCCATGGTCGGTGATGGCAATGGCGTACAGCCCTTTTACTGCCGCCGCGTGCACCATTTCGTTTAGGGTAGAATACGCATGCGTGGACGCGATGGTATGACAATGAGTATCCGCTATAATTTTCATCGTTCTCTGCTCCGTATGCAATAAAATGTACGGGGCGGTTCCAATGGATAGAACCGCCGCCGCAAGAGATTCCCGCATGCCGCAAAAGGAAGTTTTCCCCTTAGGGCACACGGCTGATCGTTCAAATAATAAACATGCCCGAACAATTTACAGGTCCAGTTCCAGCTTCTTTTCATCCTCTCGCAACGTGGACACATCCATTCCTAAGCTGGCCAAAAGCTCTGTGGCAGCATTATAGCCCATCTTCTTCTGGCGATTGTTCATTGCTGCAACCTCAATGATAATCGCAAGATTTCGTCCGGGCTTGACCGGAATCGTCAATACCGGAACCTTGATTCCCAGGATCTCGGTGTACTCGCTGTCGATTCCCATACGATCGTATACCTTTTTGTTGTCCCAAATTTCCAGATTGATTACAATATCAATCTTCTCCGTCACCTTAACCGCACCCATACCAAAGATACGGCGGGCATTGATGATTCCGATACCACGCAGCTCGATAAAATGGCGGATATTTTTCGGCGCAGAACCGACGAGGGACTTTGCGGAAACACGCCGGATCTCCACCGCATCGTCTGCGATCAAACGATGCCCTCGCTTGATAAGCTCGATTGCCGTTTCACTCTTGCCGACACCGCTGTCTCCCACCAGCAGAATTCCTTCGCCGTAAACTTCAACCAGCACACCATGGCGCGTAATACGCGGCGCCAGCTCTACATTCATGAACTGTACCAGCGCTGCTACCAAGCTGGAAGTGGTCTCTTGGGTACTCAGCAGCGGTACACCGTTCTGTTTTGTCGCCTCCAGCAGCTCTGGTGCAGGCTTCAAGCCCCGCGCTATGATGGCAGCCGGCGGTTTCTGCGAGAACAGCTCGTCCAGAACCTTGGCGCGTTCCGCCGGTTCCAAGGAATCGAGGAATGCGGTCTCCGCATTGCCAAAAATTACGATTCGGCTGGTGTCGTAATAATCAAAGAACCGATTGAGTTCCAAACCTGGACGGTTGACGTCCATGGAAGAGATCATAATTTTATCCGGGTCGCCGCACATATTGATGACATCCAAAGAGAGCTCCTGCATGACTTTGGAAAGGGATACTCGAAATTGACTGGTTGGCATCATGGATACACCTGCTTTCTTTGTTACTTTTCCAATCGACAACCTCCCCGCGAAGCTGCCATCGGCCCGGTGGACTAGACCATCCGGAAAACATCTTGTTGTTATTATATATCAATAACGGAGAAGTTTAAAGGGAATTGCCTAAAATAATATGGAGGATTTTATGTTACAGATGCGGGAGAATATGCTATAATGGTGACGCATCATTCTACCTCTACGGCATTTTTGTGAAAATGCTCTTTTTCCGTTGTATTTTCGTAAGAGCAATGAATATAGGGACGGGTGAAAAATGAAAATTGCACTTTTTTTAGAAGCCTACCTCTCCCAGGCAAATGCATCGGCTACACACGTGTCTCTTTTAGCCGAAGGTCTTGTCAAACTGGGGCATGAGGTTTTGATTGTTACAACCGACCCAGAGACCGACGAGTGCTACGAGCAAGACGGGATTCTCTATTGTCCTGCCAAACCAAGCTCCAATCTTTTTGGACAGAGCGCCCGGGTATCAAAGCTGCCCGGCTTGGTTCCTTTCATTGAGGCTTTCTCCCCGGAACTGGTGCACATCCAAACGATCACTGAGGTCGGCGGACTCGGTCTGAAATACGCCCAAAAGCATCAGCTGCCGGTTGTTTGCACCTTGCATGACCTTCAGGATGTTCAGGAAGGATTCGGTTCTAACCGGCCAGCAGTTCTTCTCAATAAAAGGCAGTGCCAGATGCTCTTCAAAAAAATCCTCTCCGGTTCAGACGTGGTTACCACCGCCTCCCAGAAATGTGCAGAGGCGGCTCAGGCGCTGTTTCCCTGTCAAATTCATAGAATCCCCTATTGTGTGGATACCGAGCGTTTTTGCCCCCGCTCGCTGGACGATCCCGCCAAGGAGGAGATGCGTACACGCATGCATTTGACCGATGGAAAAATTGGGTTTGTTTTTTCCGGGCGTCTCTGTGCAGAAACACGGGTGGAGGAACTTCTCGCCTGTTGGGGAAAAGCGGTAGCCACAAGAGACGACTTGCGGCTCATTCTGGTGGGCAGCGGTCCGGATGCTGCAGAGTTACACGAACGTGCACGGGTACTTGGCGTTGGCGATAAGGTGTTTTTTGCAGGAGGCCTTACTCGCGACGATCTCAGTCTATGCTTTTCCGTCTGTAAGGCTTTTGTCAGTGCGTCGGATTCCATCACGATGGAAGCTGCCCCGATTGAGGCTATTGCGAGCGGGTTGCCCGTCGTCTTGAATCCATCTTGTGCCAATGCCGACTTGATTATCAGAGGTGTAAATGGGTTTTCCTATGAAACGCCGGATGAACTGGGAGACATTGTCAAAAAACTCGCGCAGCTCGATGCAGACGGGGAACAACTCATGCGCAAATTGGTCAGCAAAACCGCCGCCAGTTTGACCGATCTCAACCAGGCCAAGGCGCTTGTCTCCTGCTATGAAATGGCACTCGGGCGCCATGTGCAAAACTGAAATCCTTTCTGCATAGATTTCCTTTTTAAGGACCATACTATGGAAAACCGATGAAGGAGATGTTTTTCATGGCCCGTGCCCGCAGGGGAATCGACTATGATACGGAAATTATGAAGGTTGAGGCTCAAATCACCCGCTGGAAAAAGACGATTATCGAATTGGAAGAAAAGCGAAAAGAGCTTTTAAACGCAAAACGAGAAGCGGAAATCAACACGCTTTACGACGCCATGCTGCGTTCTGGCAAAACCGTCGACGATGTCCTGTCCTTGCTCTGTCCTACGCCAACCGAACATGCAGGTTGACTTCCATCCGTTTCCTTGTGAATCTGTGAACCCTTCTGCATATACTAGTAGTCCACCGAAGTTACACGCATATACACAAGTTTATGCTTTTAACCTCGGTGATCTACAGGAATCTATATGTATCTCGTATAGGCTCCTTTGCGGAGGTGTTTTCATGGACAACCGATATGGCGGCTTCAACAAGGGATACAACGGGGATATGTCTGCGGCAGGTTACTTCGATTCCCTTCCACTGGAGGTTAAAGAAGAAATCAATCGTCGGGCAGCGGATATTCATTCGATTTCCGACCTCGAGGTACTCGCCACCTATCTGGAGAACAAACTGGAATCGTAAAATCACCGAATGCAAATAATGCGCCCGGACATAGCCAAAAAGGTTATGTCCGGGCGCAACATTTCATGCAAGAAATAAAAGACTAAATACGGATCAACTCGTAATCACGTGTTCCCAGACCCATTTCCTCTGCGTAATCGATGGTGACGCGCCAATTGGTGGTTGGATGCGTCGCATCAAAATGGTCATGTACGGGTTTCCCATCGATGATACTTCCCGCCATTGCAGGCTGTTGGTTGCAGAGATCTGCACACGCCATGTCCAAAGCTACTGGATCATACGAAGCCAACATACCGACATCCGGAATAATCGGAACGTCGTTCTCTGCGTGGCAATCACAGAATGGAGAAACATCACAAATCAAGCTGATATGGAAATTCGGCTTCTCGCGGAGAATGGCCGCAGAGTATTCCACAATCTTTTTATTCAGTATATCGTTTGCCTCATCATCCGGGGATTTTACCGCATCCATCGGGCAAGCGCCGATGCAACGTCCACATCCTACGCACTTGTTGTGGTCAATGTCCGCCTTTCGATCTGTGATGGTGATCGCAGAATGTGCACAGTTTTTCTGGCACGAACCGCATCCCACGCAAAGCGCCTGATCGACAAACGGCTTACCGCTGCTGTGCATCTCCATCTTACCTGCACGGGACCCGCAACCCATGCCGATATTCTTAAATGTACCGCCAAACCCAGTCGCTTCATGGCCTTTGAAATGGGTCAATGTGATAAAAATATCTGCATCCATAATGGCGCGGCCAATTTTCGCCTCTTTGACATACTGTCCATCCGGAACGGACACAAGCGCCTCATCCGTTCCCTTCAAGCCATCTGCAATAATGACATGACAGCCCGTAGCAAAGGGATTGTAGCCATTTTCATAGGCGGCATCCAGATGATCCAGTGCATTCTTGCGGCGCCCTACATAAAGCGTATTACAGTCAGTCAGAAAGGGGCGGCCTCCGTTGCGCCGCACCAAGTCGACAATAACCTTCGCGTAGTTCGGGCGCAGGTATGCCAGGTTGCCCGGCTCCCCGAAATGGATTTTGATCGCTGCAAATTTATTCTGGAAATCCAGCTGTTCAATGCCCGCCTTTACCACCAATTTTTCCAGCTTTTGCAGCAGATTTTGATTCAGGCCAGCTCGAAAATCAGTAAAATAGACCTTTGCTTTTTCCATCTTATTTCCTCCTTTGTCTTTACATCCATACAAATCATGGATGGCCACTCTATAGCCACGTACTCCATCGACAAGTCATTTTTATTATAGCAAACTCATGTTTGCTTTACAATGGCATCCCTTTCGGTATTTTCGTAAATTATGGGTTCCTTTGCCCGCTGGAATGTGTACGTTTTCCCATGGCATTGATTACTCCCATCTGTGTCCGGGCGGTGGCGCGGAACACATCTCCATGGACACTCCCTTTGACGGAAAGCTGCAACCTGCCCAGCGGCGTTTGAAAAACACTGGAAAATGCACAATCCTCGCCCTGTACGGTCCCGCCAGAAAACGGATGCCGCCCTCCCATCGCCTCCAATACGCCGCTCAGTGTTTCTCCTTCTGTCTTTAAGAGCAGTGTCCCATTTACAGGGCCCATAGGTGTCTGCATAACAATGCTATACTTACCGTCGATCATGTGGATGTTCCCCTTTCACCGTCCGGTGGTGTCTCACCCCGGATTTCTCATATCACCAAACTATGCGGAAATTTCTGTACAGTGCATCATGCAGTGAAAAGCAGCGGGTTTCCTCCTTGGTCCCCGCTGCATCAAATTGCATATTTACTTTTTTCGAAGTACGTCCCGTTTTCTCTGCCAATACTGGCTCATGCTGTAATAGGAATCCTCCGTCACCTCATTGTCCAGCCATGCTGGCGGCTGAAACGCTAAAGCATCTTCTATGGAGGGAAACTCTACCTCCGCATAGAGAAATTCTGTTGGTTCCCCTCGATCCACCCAACTACATTCCAAGCGATGTCCATCTTCCAGCGCATAAACCCGATATTCTTTACGCATCATAGGGATTTCCAGGAGCTCTTCCAACTCCTGAAAGACATCCTCTGTCAGGTTCCATTCAATCTCTTTCCGGCAAAGCCTCCCTTTCCCCTTGATGCACAGCACATAGCTCGTATGATCTTTTTTTACCTTTTTTCGGATTCGAACAACCGGCTCCACGGACAGATACCCTTGAAACGTCTCCGCCTTTTCCAACAGCGGCAAATCTGGAAACTCCGATAGTAGAAACTTTCGCTCAATTTCCTGCATATTTCATCCTCCGAATCTATGGTGTTTAGTGAAATTATAACACAAACCACACCACTCTTCCAGCGATCATGCAGAAGCACGCTTTTGCGAGGAATCCGGCGATTGTTCCAATGATTTCTTAGGAAGAAAATCCAGGTTTTCCCTTACTCGCAGCCGACGATATACGTGAAAAATTTCAGCAAGCGCGCACAGCTTGTCCGCTGTGCTCACCACAAAGCTTTCTGCATATTTCGGAAATGCAGGTGTCAACGGCCACATATGCTTGACGATAATATCCTTCTCTTTTTCATTCAGCTCGAACAGGCGCGTCGCATTTGCGAGCGCTGTGATCGGGTGCATGGTCATGTGGTTTCCTTTGTGGGTGCGCCAATCGTACAAATACAGGTCGTGCAGTAACCCTCCCCGCGCCGCAGAAACGGCATCCAAATGAAATTTCCGGCAAAACAAAAAGCTTAAATAGGCTACAAACAGACAATGCTGCAGGCAATTGGCGTCCTCTACATGTTGGCGAATTTCCTGCATTTTTTGTACCTTGGGTTCCTTTAATAGGTCCGCTACACATTCAAAAAACGCCGTACGGTTCTCTATACTCCACATAAAGTTTTTAACTCCTCATCAAAATTGGACTTACCGCTTCAAGTACACTATGGAGTATAACACGAAAAAAGACAAAAAGTTGCTTTTTAAAAGTCTTTTAAGGCAATTGTAAGAAAACCGTAAGATTCATTTTTAATTTTAAAGAATATAAACCCCTGTTAAAGGAAACTTTTCTTCTTGTTTTCACTTTTTTTACAATTCTTGAATTTTCTTAGGAAAACCGGGCAAACTTTCAGAAACGAATGTCCCGCAATCCGCCCAAAGCCAGCAACCCCCGGTTGACTTGAAATTTAGCGCGTGCTATCATGAGTAAAAATTTTTAAAGGAGTTGGAAATATGCTGAAAAAAATAATCGCTGCCATGATGATTGCAGCTCTTACATGTACGCTATTCGCCTGCACCCCCTCAGAAGAGAGCACCTCCTCTTCTGAGACAGAGTCGTCCTCTTCTTCAATGGCTTCGTCTTCGGAGGCAGAGTCTTCTTCCTCTGAAACCGAATCAACTGTCTCTACCAATGAATCCGGCGAGGGGGCTACTTCTTCCAATACGATGTCCTCTGCTACTTCTACTGGAAACGCTGCAACTGGTACTGGAACAAATTCTAAGAAGTATACAGAAACAGATGAAAATTTCACCTTTCAGGATGGCGTATACAAGCGTATCTATGGGAACCGCGCAATGTTTGTTGTAACGAAAGACCCGGAGTCCCTGTCGAATAAGGAACTCAAAGAGCTTGCTGAGGCAACTGCCGGCCAGTATTATAAGGACAAATATTACTGTACGGTCTGCTTTGTAAAGCCGGATAATGCCGACGGAACCTTTGACATTACGTCCAAGAAATCGGACGACCGCATGGCCACCATCCTATCCCTGCACAAGCCGGATTCCTCTAAAATGACCATTAATCTGAAAGAACGTCCGCTCCAGGAGTATATTGACAAGCAGGTGGCAAAGGCAAAAGTAAACTCTTAAATCGCTATACTTCCTATTAAAAGAGGGTGTCCCAAAACTATGAATTTTTCGATTCATAGGAAAAGGGGCGTCCTCTTTCTGTCTGGAAAATATCTCAGTTTCTAAAAAATGAGGGTATCCTTCCGTCATTTCATGGCTTCTAGGACACCCTCTTTTTGTGTCCATTTGCTCCTCCCAAGCATAAACTGTATTTGGAATATTCCAAATCTTTGCTCGGAGGTAAAGAGCATGAAAATTTATCCGAATGAAGAGCTCAATAACGCATGCTACAATTCCTCCTGTTGTCCACCGCCTTGCTGCCCGCCTCCACCCTGTTGTGTACCTGTTCCATGTCCGGAACCTGGACCAACAGGCGCGACTGGAGCGACCGGGCCAACCGGCGAACGTGGTCCCATCGGACCGACAGGACCACAAGGAATTCAGGGCATTCAAGGCGTTGAAGGTCCCCGCGGCCTTACAGGGCCGACTGGGCCACAGGGCATACAAGGAATGCAGGGCGTAGAGGGGCCGCGAGGGGCCACTGGAGCTACTGGTGCAACTGGCCCTCAAGGTTTTGCTGGATTACCGGGCGCGACCGGTGCTACTGGGCCACAGGGATTACCAGGTGCCACGGGCGTTACGGGGCCAACCGGACTCACCGGACCAACTGGTGCCACAGGAGCAGCCGGACCACAGGGATTACCCGGTGTCACAGGTGCTACGGGGCCAACCGGACTCACCGGACCTTCCGGCGCGACCGGTGTAACTGGCGCAACCGGACCGACTGGTCCAACTGGGCCTTCCGGCGCGACCGGCGTAACTGGCGCTACGGGGCCGACCGGACCCATCGGGCCTTCCGGTACAACCGGCATAACTGGTGCAACCGGACCGACTGGACCAATCGGGCCTTCCGGCGCGACCGGCGTAACTGGCGCTACG
>ENA-ORMO01002194-ORMO01002194.1-human-gut-metagenome-genome-assembly--contig:-NODE-2194-length-16527-cov-2.739437_pt1 | contig 16527 bp, 25 predicted proteins | sample MGYA00242106_ERZ509001 | MGnify/ENA primary metagenome ERZ509001 (study PRJEB26280, sample SAMEA2338736) | human gut metagenome | biome: human gut; feature: human-associated habitat; material: faeces... | reverse complement strand
TTTAACCCCTTTTCATCTGTGTATCTGTGTAATTACATATAATATATTATAATATAAGGAGTTAGAGTGTACAAAAAACGACACAGTAGCGATTTTTTACTGTGTAACTGTGGTTAAATTCTGTTAATTTTTGAGGCTCTTTTTTCTGTTTATAAACAAAAGCCCAAATCTGACATTTTGTAATCAGATTTGGGCTTTTTGCTATCACTCGACTTGACACGTCCTTCGGGGGTGTTGACATTTAGTTCGACACGGGTCTTTGCGGTACTATCATTATGTCAATTTCCACCCGAGTGAATCCCTATACCAATACCACGTTTGAATCGTTCCGTTTTTGAACGCTGACACCCTTTTTATCCTTCCGTCCGGGTCAATTCCGTAGGTTCTTGATATGTCCTGCTCGTTCCTTTTCTCCTCTGCGAGACGTGCCTCGTCTCTGATAAGGTACTGCCGTTTATTGATTGGCTGCTTATACGTGAAGTCCTGGGCTGCTACATAATTCGCCAGTTTATCAATCCAACCGTTGCAAAGCCCGGCTTCCACATAACCGCGCCCGTACTTATCCTTTGTCACCCCGGCGGTATATCCGTACCTTCGTATGAACTCCCATATGATGAATACGTGGCAGTTGAGGCATACCGCTATATCCATAAAACTAACTTTCTTCATGCACGATGTTTTTAATCTTTATATACTTGTAATACGCTCCTGCTCGCGGCTTCTCCACGAACACGTCGCCACTGCCTAAGCCTCTATACTTTGAATCTTCGGGAATGCTCCACGCGTTCACTTCGTCCGCTACACTCTCATGTACTTCGGCTATAATCACGTCTTCTATGCACGTGTAGCCCACTACTCTAATACCGATAAGGTATTCCACTTCGTCGACCCTTGCGGCTGTCCTATCGCCCCATTTAAGCTTATGGGGTAGCTTTGGTTCTTTAGCCATATAACTCTTCTTTGAATGCATATCTATAAAATCTTCCTTTCTTCAGTAACAGCCTTCCGCATAGCTCTGCTTTCTGGACAGTCCACGCGCGCGCTTTGGCTGCGTCTTCGGGGTGTATTTCGACTATGTACAACATCACATTTCCAATTCGTTCTACCACACCCACAAGGTGCGCCCGGTAAAACTTCGTGTCGGTTTCCGGCTTATACCCAATATTGAAATACCCGGGCTTCCTGCCGTACGCATTTTTTCTTTCTGACAACGCTAGAAATAAGTCTAAGCCCGTAAGGATTGCCACGGCTATCACCATGGCTATTCCCACAGCTACTCCCACCAAAAACCATATCATTATTGTTTCCATTACTCGTCGTACCCCCCATCTATATTACGGGCTGCGAACTTAGCCACAAGCCACAAACCAGTTACCAAACCGGCGCCTATTGCGATTCCAAATAAACACATTAATGCTTCCATGTCTTCTAAATTTTTGATGATACATTTTCTAAACCGTCTCCCATGCTTACAAGCTTCATAGCTCCGTGCCTGCCCCGGATATAGGCAGCCTGCACATTGCCGTGCTCGTCCGTCGAGAATTGGATACCCCGCACACCTTCGTGCTCCTTGATAAGCTCGCCTATTGTCTTGTGCTTCGGGGCTTCCGGCTCTATAAGCTCGCCCGGCTCTATAAGCTCGCCCGGCTCCACAAGCATCCCGGCGTTGCGGTATTCATACGACATAAACTCTTCCTCAGACACGCCTATGTCGGTAAGGCTCCAGGTCTGCCAACTGTCCCCGTGGTCAACGCCCAGTATAACGCCGAGCATATCGTTCCAACCAACTACCACGCCGGCATACTCACCATTCTTGTTGAATACTGCACGGCCCGCGTACCGCAATGCAAAATCTTTGTTTCTAATCATAATCTTCTAATCTATTAAATCACTAATACCAACGAAATAATAACATTCACAATTTTTAAATACCACGCACTGGTTGTCTATCTGCCCCCAGCACCAACTCTTAATTTTAGTACCGTCTACTATCAGCGCCCATGTTTCGTCCGTATCTTTCCGGTATCCCACCACTTCCAATTTCTCACCGTATCCGTGAGCTAACCGCCCTATGTACTTTTCCATCGGGTGGGCTTCTCTCTTTTTAAACTGCGAGTACATCTCACGAACTGCTTTTGAATACTTTTCCATAATCTTCTGTTTTTAAATTGTTGATACAAATATAACGCTTTTCCCGTTACGTTGGTTCTTTCGTTAACATCGTTTAAGTATTAAACTATCCTTCAGTGATAGCCCGTACTCTAATTGCTGTAGCTTGAAATTACGTTGTATGCTGTCCGCGGCGTTCTGTACTACGGTGCAGCCTACCAATAGGAGTAGGACTGCGATAACTGCTATTAACTTTTTCATTTCTTACTGTAAAATTCCATAAGTTCTTTAATACTTGCCATTAACCCGTCTTGTGTCTGTTTCTTGCCATCCAGGGCTTTTATTATCTTCTCGTCTACCGTCCCGGTGGTTAGGATGTGATGGACGGTTACGGGGTACGTTTGCCCCTGGCGATACAACCGGGCGTTGAACTGCATGTATAACTCCAGGCTCCAGGTGTTACCGAACCATATAAGCGTATGTCCACCTTTCTGTAGGTTAAGCCCGTGTCCCGCGCTTGCCGGGTGCGTTACAAGCACTTTAATCTTTCCGGCGTTCCAGTCGGCTATCTGTTCGGGCTTCTCCAGCTTGACGGGCTTATACGCCTTTAGCTTCTGCATTATACGGTCGAGGTCATGTTTGTATGAGTAGGCAACCAATACGGGCGAGCCGTTCGCGGCCTCTACAAGTTCCTCGAGTTTCTCTAACTTCTCGTCGTGCAACTCAATAACCTTTCGGTCGGCATCGTATATCGCACCGTTCGCGAATTGCTGTAGCTTATTGGATAAAGCCGCCGCACTTGCCGCACTTATCGGTTCGTCCGAGTTGATAAGCTCCAATACTTGTTCCTTCTCGAACTCCTTATACTGTGCCAGCACTTTAGGGGACAACTCCACACGGTCGTATATGTTTATGCGGTCGGGCATCTTCAAATAGTCCTCGGCTGTCATTGATATGGTAATATCACTGATAAGGTCGCTTATCTGCTTCTCCGTTTCCTCCTGGGGGCTTTTCAAGGCATAACTGTACACTACATCACCGTTCCGCTTGTCGGGTCTGAAAAACCTATCTCTGTACGCTGTGATTGATTTACCGAGCCTTTGCCCTTGGTCTATCAAATACATTTGCGCGAATAGGTCTATAAGTCCGTTTGGCGACGGCGTACCCGTCAAGCCTACAACTCGTGGTATAAACTTCCGCACCTTTCTAAGGGCTTTAAAACGCTTTGACGCGTAATTCTTAAAGCTGCTAAGCTCATCGATAACAACCATATCGTAGGGAAGTTTAATACCTCCGTACTCCATTACGAGCCAAACAATATTATCACGGCTAATCGCGTATATGTCCGCTTGCTTTTGGTAGGCCTCCCGGCGCTGCTTAACCGTACCATCAATGACTGATATCGTCAAGTCCTTAAGGTGCTCCCAGGCTTTAATCTCGTCGCTCCATGTAACCTGCGTTACTTTCTTCGGGGCGATTACCAGGCAATTAGATATTATGCAATTATCCAAAAGGTCTTTGATGGCGGTTAGGGTTGTTACTGTTTTCCCAAGGCCCATATCGAGGAACAACGCGCAAAACTCGTTGTCAATAATATGCTGCACCCCTTTTACCTGGTATTCATGTAATTGCTTTCTTTCTAACATATTCTGCCCTCCCTTTTCCGTGGTTATTATGAAAGTTAAATTTTAAATTGGCTTCCGCCCGTGCGGCGGCTTCTTCTAATGTCTCGAACATTCCAAGGTATATGGCTTCCTGGTTTACCCTGATTTGGGCTCTATACTTTTTCCTGTTTTTCGAGAGATATACCCCGGTAACGCCCGAAGTGTTTTTGCGGCTTACGGATTGGTTTTTACGATTTTCCCCCCCCGTGTTACAAACCGTAGGTTAACCAGGCGGTTATCATCCCGCACGTGATTTATGTGGTCTATCTCGGCGTTCTCCGGGATGTGTCCAAAGCAAAGCATCATTATAATGCGGTGCACCAGGTAAACCTTTCCTTTGATACCCACCCGCCTATACCCGTCTGTAGCTCCTTTAATGGAGCCTGCAACATAATTATGTCGGATAGTGTTACGGTTTTTATTTCTCCAATACAGTACGCCCGCTTCCCGGTCGTATGTAAATAGCCTCGCTACTTCTTCGTATCTAAGTTCTAACACAACATTGCTTTTATCATTGATAACTGCGAGTTGAACTCGTGGAGAGCCGCCGGTGTTATATGTTTTATTACGCGGTCGTAATCGGCAGCGCACTTGATGCGCTGACCGTTGATTACTATTTCGGCGTATCCCGCGATACATTTTAGCTTTAAATCTATATAGCTTACCATGGCTTATTACTTCATTAATTTTGTTTTGTAGAACACACAAATGCTTTTGAAATCCTGCTCCTCCGATACGTAGCCCAGTGTTTTACGCGAAAGGAAATTAACGTCCCGGGTAATATCCTGCTGGAGCTGCTTTAGAATTTCCTCGGTGTTGCCGAACTTATCGTCACGGACATACAGCGCGCCAGACTTGATACCAAAGTACATACCTAAACGGTATTCTATCTCCTCTTTTAAACTTCTCTTTTTCATGATTTCTGTTTTTTAATTGAATACTACAAAGATAACCCTTTTCTCGGTATGTTGTTTATCTCCTTAACATTTCTTAGGAAATAATTTATTGCAGCGTCCCTGCTTTCCAAATCGTCTATGACGAATACCGTGAATCCAAGTGCCCTTAACTTCTCGTGAATGTAGGTTTGTATCTTAGTTGGTTTCTTGCCTGTGGTCTTTATCTCGGCAAAGCCTACATACCCACCCTGGCAAAGTATCATTCTATCCGGCAAACCTTTTATAAAGGTGGATAATAGTTTTATTACCCACACTTTTTTTGTTCGGTTAAGCTTCTCGGAGAATGTACGCTCTAAATCTTTTTCACTTATTATTTCCTTCATTTCTCAATTTGTTTTCAAATACCACTGTCTCGGCAAATTCCCCGGATTCGTGGTCTACTGTAGTTGTATAGATGTGCCCGTTATAATAGCCCCTATACTTTAAAACCTCTCCGTTATGCACTATCTCGTCTCCGATACCATACGCATATTCTTGTCTGCTTATCATAACGTAAATTGAATTGCTTTGTTTTCTAACTTAACATTGCTTAAGAACTCGGGGTACATACCATCGGCGCCCCTTGCCGACATACTGCGATAGGAAAACTTTCCATCCTTCATACCGAAGTAGCGGAGCAAATACCCCTTGGCCGTTATGATATAATCGTGCTTCTCGTAGTTCTTGCCTTCGTACCCTATCTTTAGCGAGCTTCTGTGCTCGTCATAAAAGAGGTAATGCCTTAGTCTGAACGTCCGGGGCGGCAGGTGCGTTTCCGGGGAGTAAAGCCATTGTGCTAACTCCGAAAGGTCTGCATACAAGTGGTTGCCCTCTGCGTCGACACCTAAATACATATAGGGTGAGTTACCAGTTATGAACACCGAGTAACCGACATACTTACCGTTCCACTTCTCGCCCTCGGCATAGAACATTGCTGGCTTCATTGTCTCGTCCAAGCAGAACACCGTTGTATCATCGCTTTCCTCGTCCTCTACGGGCTTTTCTGCCTCGGCTGGTGCAACTACCTTGGTTTCCTTTGAAACTTCCTTAGAAAGCTCCGCAATGCAATATTTGCAAATGTGGATAATCTTTTCGTAGTCAAGCGTCCGCGCCTCGCCTTCCTTGCTGCGTAGCACGCGTTTCACTATATCCGCGTCCCAGGGGTTGAGGTTATACTCTTTCCAAATGTCCCACGGCTGTATGGCGTGTTTTGCGTAATCGGACTTTCCTACATTGTAACTCTGTACGTTTTCACTTGTTGACATAACACAATATTATTTTATTTGTTTTGAACTCATTTTTATAAAACTCCCGTGCCATCTCCACAGTTGGAAACACCCCGTCTCCCGGGGTTGGATAATAAGAGGTACGTTCCCCTGCGTTTACTGCGATAACTTTTAAGATAGTAACCATTTTAATTTAATTGTTTTCTACGTTAATGAACTCCGTTAAATCCTTCATGCTAGTTTCTGTAAGTTGGCGCGTGTAGGTCTGTCCCAGCATACCAATAAACGGTTTGCCGTCCACGTGTATGATGCGCGATACATGTTCAACATTGATAAACTCCACTTGTAATTCACCCTTAACTACGAACTCCACTCTGATAAAATTTCCACTTTTCATAATCTTTTCTTTTTAAAATTGTATATACTGTAATAACAAAAACACTTCTTTACTTGTTCAACGCTTCAACCATCTTCCTAAGCTCTCTGCGACTAATGGCAATACTGAAAAGCTCCGTTAACTTCTCTGTGATTATCCAAGAGCCAGTAAGGTATTGGAAATATGCTTCGTTGTTGCTCGGGTTGTTTAGGTTCACCGTCTCATCCTTACTGGGTTTGTATTCTGCAAGGCTTGCAAGCGTTACCGCCGCTTCCTCGGGTGTGCCTAAGTGAACTATCATTACATACCTTTGGGTCTCGCGCGTCATTGCCTCAATGGTTATTTCCCCATTGGTATCAACCAACTTGCACATGCCCATACGGAAGGACTTTAATACGTCCGGCTTACCTTGTGACGTGATTTGGCTAAACATTGATACACTTGTAAGAATTAACACTGCTAACACTACTAACTTTTTCATAATCATTTGTTTTTAAATTGTTATACTATAAAAACAACGGAAGCTTTATGAAGGTTCACCGTTATTGCCTTATTAACTTTTATTTTGCTTCGTAGCCCTCACCTTGTTTGTAATGTACAAGGCCCTCCATTTGAAGATATGCTATTTGTTCAGCGGCTTCGTTGTATTCGGTCTGTAGGTTCAGCGCGTAAATAATATCGTTAAAACTAATAATACCGCTTTTTCTGATAAGGTTTAAAATAGATGTTCTCATAATCTTTAGTTTTTTAAATTGTTATTATTTCCTTTTGACATTACAAATATACGGCAAATAACGATAGGTTGTATATTCCGTTAACACCATTTAAGAAATAAATCTCATTTAGTTATTCTGTTAACAGTTAGTTAACATTTGGGGGTTTTTACACCCCCTCTGTTATCACTCGTTAACAATACGCTCAAACCCTCGTGCGCGTCCGATACCCATAACTGACTTAGCATCTGCCGAACGTTTCCACCCTGGTACCTTAGACATGATGGCAGCTATTTCCCTGCTCTCTTTGGCGGTTACGCGCCCTACCTCCATCTCGAACACATCCGTAGCTATTTGCATGGTAGACACGAAGTCCATCTTTTCCAGTGTAAAATCTTCCGGGTCTATCTTTGAAGCGTCGTACTCCCTAAAGTACATGCGTCGCTCATTCAAAAACATGCGCCGCCAATCTGATGGAACGAGCATATTCAAATACGCCTCTACTGATGCAGTACGGGGGTCTGCTTCAAAATGTTCCTCGCGTCCTCTCTCGGCTATTGCTTCGGCTTCACGGGATAACAACGTACTTACTTTGCGGAAATACATTTGCACGGCTTCCGCCCATAACTGGTCTACGTAGTCATCGAACCCTTTTTCAAAGATAAGATGCGTATTAGCGTTTGCCTTGACCTTCACGGGCAAAAAGCGTCTGCCTCCCGTATCGTCCTTTAGGAATTCGTCCCTATTCGTCGTACCTATAAAGATACACTGCCGGGGAAAGTTCTTCGTAACACGTCCGTACGCTGGTCTGTAGCTGTCCTCTGTTTTGGAAATGAAGTTTTTCACGCCCTCAACCTCTGAACGTCTCATTGCTGACAACTCCGCAACCTCTAATATCCAGTTACCTTGCAGCTGTTCAAACGCCCCCTTGCCGTCCATGCTCGAAAGGCTATCAGAGAACCAGTGTTTACCCAGCTTTCGGATGAATGTGCTTTTCCCGGCGCCCTGCTCGGACTGTAACACTAACATACTATCGAACTTGCATCCCTTTTGGAATATACGCTTAACCGCACCCACCATCATGATACGGAATGCCTCTCGGGTGTATATGTTATCTTCTGCACCCATGATGTGAATTAAAGCCTTATCAACTCTTTCGATACCATCCCACTTTAATTTGGTTAGGTATTCCTGCACGGGGTGGAATGAATTCATTTCCGCGGACAGCGCTATGGCATCGTCAATCTTTGCGCTATTCGATATGCCGTAAATGTCCTCGATGTGTTTACGTACGCCCGAGTAGTCCACGTCCTGGAAGTCCAAAGAGGTATCTTTCGCGCGCCACAAGGGTACATGTGTAACAACCCGGCGTTCCTTAAATAGGTCTCGCGCGATAAGCCCCTTTAAATTAGGGTCATACTTCATTATCAAACCGAGGTTCTTTGCGGAAGGTAGGTATGCGCCGCGCTTGTCCGTTTCCAGTTTCGCCATTGCGTCCTCATACGTTGTTGCCACATCGGCATCCGTTGCCTCCTCTACCTCTATAACGTCGTCGAAATCGTCCATTATCTCGCCGGCCTTAACTGCCAGCATCCGGGCACGCGCCGCGGCTACCTTTGGGTCCTTGTTTACAAGTTCGTTCATAGCCTCGGTGGAATTCTTCCTATCTGCGCCCTTATCCATCTTACCGAACTTGTGCACGCGTACAAGGTCGTAGGCGTTAAACACGTGGTTACCTTGTATCGGGTCGTTGTTATGGAATGAATAGGCAAACATATCATTGAAGGTAATCATGCCGCCCGAAGTCGAGCCGCCCGTATAAGTCCATCTATCCTCCTGGTCGGTCGGTTCGTAAACGTCCGATAGGTATTCCGCGATAACCTCGCTGATGGTGTAGGCTCTACAGAAGTCGCCTACGTTACCCTCTTTTAATGTTGGGTCTTGTTGTTCTTTGGCGAGTGTCCGGGCTTCGACTTTCTCGTCCTTGTGGTATGCCCATTCGGTTGTATCGCTCCAATCGTCGTACATACCCAAATACTTCTGCACGTCCAAAGGGCTTTCGTTGAACGCCGAGTAATCTATAAACTCATAGTCTACATCCCGGGAAACCGAGGGGAAAAACATGCAGCGCTCGGGTTGAAAGGTGGTGCGGTCGTACAAGTCGATACCCGTCAACTCGGCAACCTTCCTGGCAATAGCTTCGTATTGTTCCCCGTCCACTGGTTCGGACAACGGAATGATAACACGGTAGCGAAGTGTATTTGCCTTCGGGTTATGCTTGTGCGTCCCATGAATGATACACGCGCAATTGATAACCGAGTAGAACGCTTCCGGGAAGTTCTTTTCTCCGTAGTCAATATCAAGCGTCAAAATAGAGCGTTCCCCGACATTGTTTTTGTTTCTACGGCTGCCGAACAACTCACCCCCCATGAATGCGCCTACGTCTTTAATGTTACCCTGCTCGGCTTTGCTCGCGCTTATGAACTCGCGGTACGTCTCATCCGTAACGACTGCCCTTGTCAGCTTCTCGGCTAACTCGTCCCATGAGTAGGAACGGTTTTTCCATGAAGTAGACTTTGCGCTACTCGCCGTAGCAATTTTAAAAGTCATTTTTCGTAAATCCATAACTTAATCTTTTTTGTAATATTCAGTAATATATCCTGCCGCTCTTAATGGAATGCCCTTTGCCCAACTCGGGGCGTTACACATGGCATCACTCATTATTTGCAGCGTCTTTTCTTCGTTTCCGTCCTTCGGTATCTCGGCGGCAATCTCATCATGCACATGCAGCACGATATTAAAACCTAAATCGAATACCTTAAAAATCGCATTTGCCAGTAAGTCTCGGGCTATCGCTTGTACAACGTTCTCTGTTAGCTTGCCTCCGTAGGTGTTTAGCTTAACCCATTTCCCGGAGGTTTGGTCTTGACCCATGTAGGATATATCCTCAACCTCAAACGAACCGTTAACGCCCTCGATTGTGCGTTTCCCCATTCTTGCCGATGGGTAGAACAACTTCCTACCGCTCGGTATCTCAATAGTCATTGCGCCGCTCTCGTATCGGAAAATAATACTCGAAACATCGTCTATTCTGTAAACCTGCTCGCGTCTCGTCCCGATACATCTTTTGGCACAATCTTCAAGCGAACGCCACAAAGATACTACTTTTTTATTAGCTTCTCTCCATTTTGACAAAATTTGAGGCTTTTCTTCATCTGTTAACGCTTTTTTAATATCCATTGTAGTAAGGGCGTTGACACCGCCCCCATACCCCAATGCAAGCTCGGCAATCTTCCCTCGCTGCCTTAAGTCGTCGCCCTTGTGTACCGGGACACCGAACATTTTAGATGCCGAGGCGCAATATATATCAGCCTTCGGGTCGTTAAATAAGTCTAAACGCCATTGCTCATTAGCAACCCAGGCAATTACACGTGCCTCAATCGCCGAGAAGTCAGCTACAGCAAACGTGTACCCTTCGGGGGCGATAAACGCGGTACGTATAAGCTGCGATAGTATATGCGTAGGTTTGTCGTATATAACTTCCATCATATCCAAATCGTGCATTTTTGCGAGGTCTCTCGCCCCGTCAAGGTCTTCGATGTGGTTCTGTGGTAAGTTCTGTAGTTGAACCAAGCGCCCGGCCCATCGCCCGGTACGGTTCGCGCCGTAGTAACGGAACAAACCTCTGATACGGTTGCCCCTCCCGGCGCTTGCGAGTATAGCGGTGTATTTGGCGTTCGACGTTTTACCTATTTCCCTACGGAGGTCGATAACGTCTAACACTGCTTGCTTATCCTCGTCAGTAACGTTTTTAAGGCTCGCTACGGTCTTTATAACCTCCTCGATGCTATTCTTATTGAGTGAGTCAATAACCACGCCCGTACGCTCTTTAATGAAGCCCTTAAGCTGCGGCATGGACTTTAAGGAGCTTAACCCGAAAACCTTTTCGGCTCTTTCGGTTAGCCGCGCTTTATATTCTTCGTCCATATCCTGCGCGGCATGTGCCAAATCGAGGTCTGCTAATATACCGTAATCGTTTATGCGCTGGTCTGCCGCATAAATGCGTTGTTCTTCTTCCGGGAATTCAAACCGGGATAACTTATCGAATATTTCCTTTTCTGAAAGCACATCATAACGTAGGTAATCTTTGAACTCTTCCCAGTCCTCGGGGGCGTGTTCCGGCAGATTGCGTGTGCGCCCTCCGTTTGTTTTGGTAGGCTTGCACGGAATCGAAAAGTAACGGATAAGATTTTTGCCCGTGCCCTTCTTTTTATTGTCCAGGTTCAGAATGTTAGATACTGCCTCCAACGATGCCGGCATACCACAATACAATGACATGTTAGCCGTACAGAAAAAGCGCATAGGGCTTATGTCAAACCCGTACTCGTGCAAACAGATACGCTCAAATGTAGCGTTGTGCGCGACTATTACAATGTCCTCGTTGTTCTTTACATACTCGAACAAATCGTAAAACTCGGTAAGCCCCCCGGGCTTCGTTAAGTCGATAATTGTAACGTCCGTATCGGCGTCCCACATGTAGCCGCAAAGGAGAATCTCGAAATTCTCGTCCTCACAGTATTTATAGTTACCAGCGCTTTTAATGTCCGTAGTGCTAAAGGTTTCAAAATCGATAAATAAATTCCGCATAATTCATTGTTTTAATTGTTATTACTAATACAACGGCAAAGGTACGACAATGTTTTTAATAAACAAGAAAAAAGGCTACTAATCGCATTTATTTAACAATTAGTAGCCTTTTAACTTAATCGGCAAAAATAGGCGAGTAGAAAATAAATCCTCTCTTTTCATTCAGAATAACGTATGTTTGTTGCGGTTCTTCGTATGCCAGTCCGTGCCCCATTGCGAACGCGTCGAAACCTTTTAAAGAGCCATTAACACAAACCTCTTTAGTATATACCATTTGGTGGTAGTGTCCGATAAAGGCTTTATCAATTTTTATCGTTTGGTTCATTTTGGCATACCATCGCATCATTGACGGGTAAATACCCCCGATACCACCAGCCGTTCGGAATTGGTGCCCGTGTGCAAATAGCACTTTCTTTCCGTACACGTCGATATAAGCAAATTCGCTTTCGGGGATAATGAAGCTAAATTTGGTTAGCCCCATAAGTGTTAGGGTGCGCTCTATGTCCTTGTACATGAAATACTCGTGGTTCATCTCGAAACCGTTGCTAAACTGCATTTTTTTCGTAGTCCGCGAGTGATTTCCGCAAATACCGATGACGGTTATTTTCTCAAGTTCCGGCAGTTGGTCATGTAAATACTTAAGCCCGGAAATAATTAGGTCCTTAACAAAGCTAACGCCTCGCATCGGAGACATGCTATTTGTTTGTTCAAGTTCGGGGTGTATGTAGCCGCCTATCATATCGCCAATCAAACCGATAACCAAGTTATCTACTGGCTTTTTCTTTATCATGTAGGCAGCATTCGCAAAGAAATTAGTGATACGCTTTTCTGCGATATCCTTGTTATACTCGTTTTTGCCCAATACTGTAGAGGATTTCACCACTTCGTCGGCGTGCCAGTCAGACGCGATAAGAAACCCGGTGTTACCCTCGTCGAGTGATGTCTTTTTCTTCGGTGTGATGTGTACCAGTTCGACGGGCGGCGCGTCCTTCTTCAAACCGATAATACCCTTTAATTCTTCTTCGTTGTAATAGCTTTTAAGCTCCTCTATCAATGGGTCCGGGTCAACAATGGGCTGTTGTACCCCTACTAATGCTTTGCCCTCACGGGCTGCCCAATATGCCTTGTTGACCTTATTATACTTTTTCAACGGTTTTCCCGTTACCTTTGAAATTCTAACACCTTCTGCGTTTACGTATGAATCGTATTTTCCCATTTTTGCTTTTTATTTTTGGGCGGCTGTTACACCGCCCGGTTATTAATCTGTTTAATTGAATTGTTAGTTGAAAAGGTCGTCGTTCTCGTCTTCAAAGTCGAAATCATCAATGCTTGTACCGCCGTCAAGTCTTTCGTCGTCTCTCGTCTTCTGCACACCGTTCAAACCTACACCGACACCGTATTTCCCGGTAAACTCATAAGGGTAGAATGATACGGCTACGTTGCCCCAAGAACCACTATAAACCTCGTTCGGGTCTGTGATGTACTGTTTTCTGCCGTCGATTACGATAGGCGCGCCTTGCTTCTCTTTACGCTTCGCGTTGATAAAGTAACAACCCTGATACTCGGCACCGTCTTTCTCGACGTCCCCATCTCTTAATGGGTTCGCCCATACCTTCGGGTCTTTGCCGTTCAACTTCGGATAACGGGCTCTCAGCCCCTTAAATTCTTGTTCGATAGCTGCTTTAATCTTTGGGACTTCCGGGCTATCCTTCGGAATCAATAAGCATACACTGTAACTTGCATCTCCTTGTCCGTTGACTTGTTGCGCTTCAAACAATCTAACATAACTCAATCTCACGTTTTTAATCATTGCTTTTGCCATAATAACTTTTTTATTGTTTTTGCCCTCTAATCGGTTCGGGCGTTCCGTTTTTAATTTGATGTTGCAAAGATAACAAATAAATCAATAGGTTGGTTCTTTCGTTAACCTTGTTTAACTTTAAAAGTTTTTGGTGCTATCGAAATAGCGTAATCTAAATCTTTTTGGTATGCCCACCGTACGATATACTCTGGGTCTTCTTTGTTGTATACCCTATAGTTACGCCCATGTAACATTCTAATGGCTGTAATCTCGGCAATGGTGAATTCCTTTAGTGCTACCAAAAGTTTTTGCATGTCTGTAGAGGTTCTTTCAAGTTCTTCTTTACTCCAGGTGCGGAATTGCTTTTGGTTCCAAAACTTTGTTCTTGCTTGAATCTCTTTCTCTGTTAAAATACCGTTGTTACTTTTCATATCGTTTTGTTTTTAAATTGATAATGCAGATATAACGCTTTATCTGATAGGTTGGTTCTTTCATTAACTTCTTTTATGAATTTAATTCCTCGAAGTCGTCAATAGTTGGGCTTAGCTCCTCGCGCTTATCGGTTTCCGGGGCTAAAGTTGGCAGCCCTTTCGGTTTGACTATCAGCCCGTCAAGTGTTGCAGCAAGCGGTTTTTTACCAACCAGGCGTTCAAGGTCTCCGATACCTTTCAATTTTCTGTTAGTTACGTCCTCGATAGATAACCCGATAGCCTTTAGCCGCTCTATGGCTGTTTCCGTGTCGTTTATGACACGTACAGACCTACCTTCTACAAGCTTCCACCCCTTGACCTTTTCGCCCCGTGTAGCGGCTTGCATTGCGAAAGTCTTAACCGATGCCAGCCAGTCGGTGAACATATCGGACTTGCTTAATATATCGCCTATTTCGTCAAGCGTTAGCGCCTTGGTGTCCCCGTAGGTCTCGAACTCGTTAACTAAAGCATCTTTCTGTGCCCTGCACTGTGCTTTGAACTTGCAGAACTTACAATGGTTACCTACTTTGGTTTCCCCTTGTCCTGCCCATGCCTTTTCGGCAGTGGGGCGAAGTACGTGTATCGCCCAGTGGGTCAAATCTCGTGCGGACATCTCAAATACAGAGTAATTGCCTAACCGTACTTGTGCAATGTGCATACGTACCTTTTCAATCTTCGCGCGGTGCGCTGGTTTCAATGAGTTAAGCACTCCGATAGCGTACATCATTAACTGGCTGTTTCCGTTAGCGTCCACTTGTATGCCCTTACCGTATTTTAGGTCTATGATGTTTAGAACCTTCTCGCCCACTATATCACAGTCACAGCTACCGAAACACTCGGGCACGTATGTTGTTAGGTCGAACTTCCGTTCTATACTCATTTTAGCGCCTTCCTCCAACTCGTATATGTCGCACACGTAGCAAACGTAGTCGGTTACGTAGTGCTCCATCTCCGAACTGTAGTATTTGTTGTTGCGTATCTCATCGGGTACGGGCAATTCATCTAATAACGGTAGGTATTCCCCAGCCAAATACTTTTCTATGGCATGCTCTGCCAGCTCGTGTGCTACAGTTCCTTCTTCTGATGCTGCACTGCTCGTGCTTTCGTACGGTTCCTCCAACCGTGCCGAGGGCGTGCAGTTAAGCCATCTATGCGAGCTGCTCGGGGAAAGCAGGGCGTGTGCCCTACTTGTGTGGTCTACTTGTACTTTCATTCTTTTAATCGTTATAGGTTTCAATACGTTGTTTCAATAGCTCGTACTTCTCGGGTTTGATACGCATAAGGGACGCGCCGCCGAACTCAAGCATGATATCCGTTAATTGCGGGCGGGTGATTTTCCCGGTTTTCATTAAATCAATCATGAACGCCTGCATGTCCTTCGCCGTTAGAGGCTCGTTTGAGGCTTTCTCCGGGGCTTTCTCCTCCTCGGTGGGAGCTTGTACGGGTTCGGGTTCAATCGTCGCTTGTGGGGCTTCCTTTACGGTCTTTGGCCTCACTTGCTTTTCAACCTTTACGGTCTTTGGCCTCACTTGCTTTTCAACCTTTACGGGCTTTTCCATTTCCTTTTTAACTTCGGCGATAGCTTCGGTAATCGTTTCTTGCTTCGGCTCTTCCTTCACTTCCTGGACGGGTGCCGCGGTCTGCGTGGGTTCGCTAAACGTCGGTACGCTTGTACTGGTTACGGGGCTTTCTGTAGGCGCTGCCATAGCCTTAAGGGGTGCGCTTCCAAATAGACGGTTCATTAGGTCATTTACAAATTCCACTTCTTGTGCGTTTGTAACGTCAAAATCGATTGTTAACGGTGTAATCTTCATTTTCTTTTCTTTTTATATGGTGAATAACTAATTTACGCTTCTTTGATTTGTTCGGCCTCCAAAATGGCTTGCGCAACTTTGACTATCGTCTCGTTGTAGAACTCCTCCCACTCGTCGCAGTTGATATACATATCTTCAACATCTACGGGGAATTGGGCGCCGTCCAGCCTTTGAGAATAGTAAGAGAATATAAGCCCCTCGAACGTTGGCATTTCCTGCACTGCGTCAATAACTTGATATTTGTTCTTTTTCGCACTCGCCTGCAAATGCTTTTTCACTTCATCGATAATAAACTTTTGCTCTTCCATAACTTTATATTTTTAAATTGTTGATGAAAATATAACGCTTTTGCTAATACGTTGGTTCACTTGTTAACCTTATTTAAGAAAATAGCTTCCATAAGGTTCTGCATGTGCTGGTATTTCATACCGTTGTATTGGTATGCTTCGAATCTTCCGTTATGGCGTACCTCTGAAAAGGTATCGCTATACTCGTTGCCTGCCTCGTCTATAAATACTAATACGTGGCTTTTCATCTCGAACTGACCGCTGGTCAGCGTTTCTCTAAAAATTAAATCAATTGCTTTCATAATTTTACTCTTTAATCGGTTTATAATAGATAAACAATAGCGGTTTTAAAAGGCTCACCGCTAACCTACTTTTTTATCCGAATCTTTTAAAGTCATCGACATAAGCCAAATAATCTTTCTCATAGAATTTCCATCCGTCATACATTCTGTCAAGATAATTTTTAATCATCCTCATGCAAGCGG